>Ga0075011_10000008_pt1 | contig 144102 bp, 123 predicted proteins | sample TARM_MetaG_T_14_FD_72354 | JGI IMG/M metagenome (GOLD analysis project Ga0075011, IMG submission 72354) | Freshwater microbial communities from Pennsylvania, USA, analyzing microbe dynamics in response to fracking - TARM_MetaG_T_14 | ecosystem: Environmental > Aquatic > Freshwater > River...
TTAGCATGTTTGAGTACAGGACCCCTAATGTCATAGCAGACATTGTCGAGTTTTGACGACATCCCGATATTTTGCATTGTATAATTCCTGAAAAATAAATAATTTCTTTATTAAACTACACTAAATTGATGTTTGATAGAATAAAAATCTGCCACTGTGCGCTTTTAGGATACAGATGAGGATGCCCGTTATCACAGGAATCTGCAAAAGATAACTCGTAACCTTGATTTCGTTTCCCTCTCTAAATAGAGTAGCCGTCAGTAGAGCCCGTGTCTCAATGTTTTCGAGGTCGATTTGTCGCATTTTCATCAAGCTATTGCTCGGTTAATCGAGCAAATAAACGACGCGAAGGATGATGACGTTCGTTTTGTACAAATACTGCAAGAAGCTCCCCCTTTCGCGCCAATTGATTGGCTTGAAGCGCAACCCATTTTCCCTAAATTTTATTGGCAGTCACGTGATACGCGCGAAGAAGTAGTGGCATTAGGTCAGCTGTATACTTTTTCTGAGGCTGAACCTGCCTACGCTATTCTTGGTCAGGAGCAGCGAGTTTGGGGTGGACGTTCTTTTGATGGGCATACGGACAAAAATCGCCGTTGTCTATCCTCATTCTTCTTTTTACCGCAAATTGAGCTGATTTGCTGTGATGGTCAGTGGTCATTGGCGGCGAATATTACCGCTGAACGCCAACGAACCTTGGTCGCACTGCATAAACTGCAACTTGAAGTTAGTCCGTTACGTGGTATGACGTCACATATAAAACAGGTCACCCATCAACCTAATGAGGTGAAGTGGCAGCAGTTGGTCAATCAAGTGCTTGAGGGAATTGATCATCAAGCGTTTAAGAAAGTGGTGCTCGCGCGGCAAACGACACTCAGTTTAGATAAGCCGTTAAGCGCGGCGCAGTTGCTTAAGGCAAGTGCGGCGCACAATCATCACAGTTTTCATTTTTTATTAGCATTTGATCAAAAACACAGCTTTATGGGGTCGACACCTGAGCGTTTGTACGCTCGTCAAGGGCAGACTTTGTATACCGAAGCGCTGGCGGGAACTATAGGTAGGGGAGAAAATGCGAGCCAAGACATGGAGTTATCTCATTGGCTTACTCAAGACAGTAAAAATCTTAATGAAAATCAATATGTAGTGGATGACATTATTGAACGGTTAACGCCTCATTCTGAAAGGGTTGATGTTGAACAGGACGTCCGTTTAGTGCGTTTGCGCAAAGTGCAACATTTAAAACGGGGTATCCATGCGCAGCTGAAAAAGGGTGTGAATGGTGTACAACTGCTGAACGCGTTACAACCGACCGCAGCCGTGGCTGGCCTGCCGCGTAAAGCGGCGATGGATTTTATTCAGGCTAATGAGCCTTTTGCACGTGGTTGGTATGCCGGCTCAGTCGGTTATTTTAGCCATCAACAAGCGGAGTTTTGTGTGGCGATTCGCAGCGCTTTGCTGGTGGACAATCAGGTCCAACTGTTTGCCGGAGCGGGCATTGTTCCAGGTTCAGTTGCTGAGCATGAATGGCAAGAGTTAGACAAAAAAATGGCAACCTTACTGAGTTTGATCAGCGACCATTTTCCTCTAGGAGTGGCGTCATGAAGCATGACCAAGCAGTGCTGAACCGAATTTGGAGCCAAACGCTACTTGAGGAGCTTACTCGACTTGGGGTGCAAGAGATCTGTATTGCACCAGGTTCACGCTCGACACCTTTGACCTTAGAGGCGGCCGCCAATCACAAGCTCTCAATCCATACTCACTTTGATGAGCGTGGGCTGGGCTTTCTTGCTTTAGGTCTTGCTAAGGCGAGCCAAAAGCCAGTTGCGGTGATTGTCACTTCTGGCACGGCGGCGGCTAATTTACTGCCAGCGATTGCTGAGTCACACCTCACGGGTGAAAAACTCGTTGTACTCACGGCTGACCGGCCCGTTGAGCTCGTGGGATGCGGTGCGAATCAAGCAATCAATCAAGTAGGTATTTACTCATCACATGTCACGCAGGCGGTGAATCTACCCAGTCCATCGACGACTATCCCATTGACTTGGTTGTTAACCACAGTGGATGAGGCTATGGCCAACCAAGATTATATGGGTGGTGCAATACATATTAACTGTCCCTTTCCCGAACCACTTTATGCCGAACATGATGTAGATCTTTACGCAGACTATTTAGCTGTGATTGAAGCGTGGCGTCAGCGTGAGCAAGCATTCAGCTCTCGCCAGTACCAAACCGAAACCAAAACGTTAGATGATGGTGCATGGCTGAGTAAAAAAGGGCTGGTGATTCTTGGGTCGTTGACGTTAGCTGAAGCGAAGAAGGCCAAGCATTTTGCCAACAAACTTGGCTGGCCAGTCTTATGTGATCCACAATCAGGCGTGAGCAGCGAATGGGCGCATTTTGATTTATGGTTGCAAAATGCGCGAGCACGTGAGCTGCTTAGTGAAAGTGAGGTGGTGATCCAATTCGGTTCACGGCTGGTCTCAAAACGGCTTACTCAATGGCTAGCTAGCCATGCTCACACGGGTAACGTGCAGTATCTTTACGTTTCGCCCCAAATGGCACGTAATAATCAAAGCCATCTGATGCAACAGCAGTTTGTCACTGATATTGCGTGCTGGGTCGATCGGCATATTGGTAAATTAACGGCTTTAGGTGCGGCGCAAGCGGGTTGGTCGGATCGGATAAAAAGTGTGGCGCAAGAGATTGCCCAACTGGCTAAATTGCATTTGAACGGTGACTCTTCTATTACAGAGATTGGTTTAGCGCTCGATATGGCCGAGCGTAGCGAAGGGGCCGACCTATTTATCGGCAACAGTTTGTTCGTCCGTTTAGCCGATATGTTTGCTCAAATTGAGGGACGTTCGGTTTACTCCAATCGAGGCGCTTCGGGCATTGATGGCTTAGTGGCAACCGCCGCAGGAGTACAGCGAGCCAATCATAATCCAATGTTGGTATTTATTGGTGACACGTCATTGCTGTATGATCTGAATTCTCTAGCTCTGCTTAGCCAAGTCAGCACGCCTCTGGTGCTGGTGGTGGTGAATAATGATGGTGGCGCTATTTTTGATCTATTACCCGTTCCCAAAACGCACAAAACCGCCTTGTACCAAATGCCCCATGGCTACCAATTTGAACACGCCGCACGGCAGTTTCGTTTAGGTTATGCTTGTCCGCAAACCTTATCTGCTTATCAAAGCTTGGTCCGTGAACATTTACAACAGGGTACTGGCACCTTATTGGTTGAAGTGACCACGCCGTCTGGGCAAGCCGGTGAGCAAATCACACAATTTACCCAGCAAGTCTATGCTTTGTAGTCGTTTTTATTGCAGCACCACCACAGGTTCGACGTCGGTAGAGCCTGTGGTGGTTTTTCTACATGGTTTACTAGGCAGTGGGCGAGATTGGTCGAAAACGGCGGTTTTCCTTTCGCCATACTCGCAATTATGGATTGATCTTCCCGGCCATGGCGGTAGTCAGTCTCTCTTATGTGATGATTTTGATGAGTGCTGCGCTCACATTTCTGCAACCGTGCTTAAGCAGCTTGGCGAAAAAACACCTATCGTACTGGTGGGCTATTCACTTGGTGGAAGGCTGGCAATGTATGGCGTGGCGATGCAGCGTTTTTCGGCGTTGAATATTCAAGGTCTGATCGTTGAGGGTGGCAACTTCGGCTTGCAGAGTTCTTTTGAACGTGAGCAACGATTGAAAAATGATCACCATTGGGCACATCGTTTCCAAACTGAGCAGATTGAGCGAGTTTTGGTCGATTGGTATCATCAACCCGTTTTTTCTTCATTAAATCATGAGCAAAGACAAACTTTAGTCACTCAACGCAGTGCTAATCTTGGGGTGGCAGTGGCTCACATGCTACTTTCGACTTCATTGGCAAAGCAACCTTATCTGCTCGCACAACTTGAGCAAGTCGCATTGCCAATGGTCTATATTTGTGGGGAGAAGGACAGCAAGTTTGTTCATCTGGCACAGCAAAGCGGTTTCGAATATCGCCAAGTGCGGGCTGCAGGGCATAATGTCCATCATGAGCAGCCCGAAGTATTTGCTCATCTTATTCAAGAATTTATCAGCCAATGCTAACGCGTTGGTTCAAAAACAATAATTAATAGAACAATGGAAAGCACCATGGCTAAAACAGTCGGTATTACTGAACAAGAATTGTATGCACCAGTCATCTGGAGTGACTGCAGCGCCGAATATGAAGATATTCACTATCACAAATCGCAAGATGGCATTGCCAAAATTACGATTGCCCGCCCTCAGGTGCGTAATGCCTTTCGCCCACAAACGGTTAAAGAGATGATCAGTGCGCTGGCCGATGCGCGTTATGATGAGCAAGTTGGCGTGATCATTCTAACTGGCCTTGGTGAAGCGGCATTTTGCTCTGGTGGCGATCAAAAAATTCGTGGCGACTACGGCGGCTATCGTGATGAGTCCGGTACGCATCATCTCAATGTGCTCGATTTCCAACGCCAAATTCGTACCTGTCCGAAACCTGTAATTGCGGCGGTTGCTGGTTGGGCTGTCGGTGGTGGCCATGTGCTGCATATGATGTGCGATTTAACTATAGCGGCAGAAAATGCCCAGTTTGGTCAAACAGGGCCCAAAGTGGGTTCATTCGATGGTGGATGGGGTGCGTCTTACATGGCCCGTATCGTTGGGCAGAAAAAAGCGCGTGAAATTTGGTTCCTTTGCCGTTTTTATGATGCTCAAGAAGCGTTGGACATGGGGCTGGTCAACACGGTTGTGCCAGTAGCTGATTTAGAAAAAGAGACGGTTCGCTGGTGTCGTGAAGTATTGCAGCATAGCCCTATGGCGCTGCGCTGTTTGAAAGCAGCGCTCAACGCAGATTGTGACGGCCAAGCAGGTTTGCAAGAACTGGCAGGTAACGCAACCATGATGTTCTATATGACAGAAGAAGGGCAAGAAGGGCGCAATGCCTTCAATGAAAAACGCCGCCCTGATTTCAATAAATTCCCTCGTAATCCTTAAGCGTAAAATCGGCTCAAGTCATCCAATTTTCCGTGATGATTTGGGCTAGTGGTCTCAATGAACAAAGTCGAATATCGAACAAAAGGTTGAAATTATGCGCAGCGCAACACTGTATCGCTACTGTTTACCGATGGATAGTGGCGTTATTCTCCGCAATCAGAAGCTAGTAGAACGTGAAGGTCTGATTATTGAATTACAAGATGATCACGGTTCAGCGTTGGGTGAAGTTGCCCCATTACCCGGTTTCAGTTTAGAGTCACTTGAGCAAGCACAGCAGCAGTTAATCGCGCAGCTTCAGCTTTGGGTTAGTGGCGAGCTTATTGCCTATGATGATCTTTTTCCTTCTGTTGCCTTTGGTTTGTCGATGGCGGAGTTAGAGCTGAATGGTGGGTTGCCTCAAGCCGGACACTATCACGCAGCACCTTTGTGCTCGGGGGATCCTGATGAACTGATCCCGCTTTTGAACGCGCTACCGGGCGATCATAGAGTTGCGAAGATTAAAGTTGGGCTGTACGAAGCGATTCGCGATGGGATGATCGTAAATCTGTTTTTAGAATCCATGCCTGATTTGCAATTGCGTCTTGATGCTAACCAAGCTTGGACACCCGCTAAAGCTGAAAAATTTGCCCAATATGTCTCTCCTTCGCTGCGTCAACGCATTGCGTTTTTGGAAGAGCCGTGTCCATCTCCCAGTGACAGCTTGGCTTTCGCTATCAATACGGGCATTGCGATTGCGTGGGATGAAACCTTACAGCAAGCCGTTCGCCGTGCAGATTTTCAGCTAGAAGATCTGACGGGAGCGAAAGCCATTGTGATTAAACCGACCTTGATTGGGTCGGTACAGCGCTGTATCACTTTGATTGAAAAAGCTAAAACATTAGGCATTCAAGCCGTTATTAGCTCTAGCATCGAATCGAGCTTAGGGCTTTGTCAATTAGCTCGTTTTGCGCAGTGGCAACTGCCTAATGAAATTCCGGGGCTAGATACGATTAGTTTGTTTAAAGCACAACTCGAAAGCGCATGGCCCAACAGCGCATTGCCGATACAAACGCTCGCTCAGCAAACGGTGGTTTGGCAATCTCAATGCGAGTAGGCGTTTCCTTTTGCCAAAAGCCGTGGCAACAACATGCTTTGTATACGCCGCACGCGATCGCATTGCGTACGGCGAATCAAACCTACACTTGGCAGCAGTTAGCGAACCGTATTGACGCTTATGCTTTTGCAATGCAGCAACAAGGTTTGCAGAACCAAGATGTGCTGACGTTAGTGGGTAAGAACAGCCTTGAGTTAGTGTTAATCTACCTTGCGTCGTTAAAACTTGGCGTGATCTGCGCCATCACCATGCCACAACCTGTGATGCTGCTGAAACAGAAACTCAGTACCTTATACGGAGAGAATAAACCACATTGGTTATGGTTAGGTGAAGGAGCTAGGCTCAAGGAGAATGAGCTAACTTCATTGCTCGCTGACGCTAACATCCGGCTTTATACTCATGAACATGTTTCGCCGCCCACGAGCGCTATGGTAAACAAGGCTGAGACACAGTTTGCCTCAATCATCTTTACTTCTGGCTCTACTGGGGTTCCTAAAGCCGTTATTCATACTTTTCAGCAGCATTGGTCGTCAGCCAGTGGTTTACTTGAGGTATTTTCATTTCGTTGCCATGATACGTGGCTGCTGAGTTTACCGATGTATCATGTGTCTGGGTTAGCCATTATTTATCGCTGGCTAGCAGCTGGTGCTTGCTTAAAAGTCGGCAGCGGCGATCTCACCCAAGATATAATTCATGTTACGCATGCTTCATTGGTTGCTACTCAACTGAAGCGTTTATTAGACAGTAAAACACCGCTCGCATTAACGCACGTGCTGCTTGGCGGAGGCCATATCCCAAACCATCTCGCCCAGCAGGCGGCAAAGCATGGCATTGAAACTTGGGTGGGTTATGGTATGACGGAAGCAGCTTCCACTGTCACAGCAAAACGTGTTAACGCAAGCCAGAGTGTTGGCCACGTGCTACCTAAACGGCAAGTGAAGCTACAAGGTCAGCGCATTTTCATTGGCGGTGAAACTATATCCAGTGGCTATTACCAACAAGGCTTAATCACGCCTCTTATCGATGAACAAGGATGGTTCGACAGCCAAGATCTTGGCCATTGGCAGAATGATGAGCTGTTCATTATTGGCCGCGTTGATAACCAATTTATCTCTGGAGGCGAAAACATTCATTGTGAAGAGATTGAAGCGGTATTATCTCACCACCCCGACATTGCTTTAGCGATGGTGATCCCTGTTCATGATGATGAGTTTGGCGCGCGCAGCGTTGCTTTGTTGCAATGCCAAACTATGCCTAAAAAAGAGGCGTTAGAGCAGTGGCTCAATGGCAGGCTTGAAAGATTTAAATATCCCATCGATTATTTTTTAATACCAAATCACTTGAGCGAAACGGGTATTAAAATATCGCGCAAGACCTTAAAAACATGGCTCACCGAACATCAGCTGCGTTATCGACCACTTAATGAGCGATCACCATTTGATGGTCTGGTGCTGCCAATCCACAAAACAGACGGGCTTATCTAACATTTCCTTTTGCTGTAGTTGATAAAGTTGCTTAGCCACAAACTCCGGTTCAAAGAGCTTATCGCTAGCCACATTACGCTGAAATGGTTTAGAAAGCGGGGTGTCGGTGGTTCCCGGATGAAACAGAATAGTTTGTGTGTTGGGATGAGTGCGAGCTAGCTCTATCGCAAAACTTTTCGTCGCCATATTTAGCGCCGCTTTACTCATCCGATAGCTGTACCAGCCGCCACTGTAGTTATCCTCTAAGCTACCTATCCGCGCGCTAAAAACCGTAATTTTTGCAAAAGATTGACGATCAATAAGTGATGGTAAATATTGAAACCAACGCACTTGGCTCAAAACGTTACATTGTAAAAGCCATTGAAAGTAAGACTCGTCAAACCTTGAGATACGCTTTTCCGGTGTATAGGTGCCGTTGTGTAGTTGCCCATTAAAAAACACAATTTGATCAAACTTATGCCCGATGTCGGCCAATGTTTTGGCAATCAAGGCCGTTGATTCGATACTGTAGTCGGTTGGAAAATGTTCGCTTGAGGATTGGGCGAGATATTTTTGTCTTGAGACGGTAACTATTGCTGGCGCGAAAGTCTGCGCTTTGAGCTCCTTTATAAAAGCTTGGGCGATGATGCTTGAGGCGCCAATAATGAGGTATTTCATTGTTATCACTCTCTGTTTTTACAAACGCCATTACGGCATTGAGCATGACTAAACCAGCGAGATATCGACATGCGATGTTTTGCAAAAAGGAGATAAATTTGGTCGCTAATCCATTTTAGGACGGGTAAGCGCGTAATGAATAACCAGCGATGTTTGTTGACTAAACGCCAAGCTAGAACGGTCACATCCAGCCCATAAAGCAGATTGCCTTGTTGATCTAAGCCATGCAGTATCGATAACGCCTTGCTTTTGTCGATAGAAGGAAAGCTACGCATAGCATCGCCGTCATTGATGTCGATAAGCTGAACCCGACCATGGTGATCGAAGGTTTTTAATGAACGCATTTCATTGTAGCATAAAGGACACTGCGCATCGAAAAAAATCACTAAAGATGGGGTACTCATATGTATGTCATCAGCCTAACAGCCCGTGAATAACATATTTGTACGTTCACTCTTCAGTATAAGATCAAGCTAGTGTTTGGTTTGCACTCAATCCCAATCTAACGCCAATCCCCCCTGAGTTCTGCGACTTTTTGTTGCATCACTTGTGTTGTTGCCTCTTTGGGGGGGACGGGCTCGCCAGCTTCAATTTCTATATGTGACCAAAAACGAGTCGGTAGCCCACAGCAGGCGCGCCCTTTGGCACGGCTAAAATAGCTTCCCCACAACCCCTTCAATGCCATGGGGATGACAGGCACAGAGCTGCGTTTTAAAATAATATCCATCCCGCGCATGAAATCGCTGATTTCGCCATCCGCGGTTAACCGTCCTTCTGGGAAAATGCAGACGATATGCCCTTCTGCCAATGCTTGTTCTACATCGTTAAAGGCTTGGCGGATAGAACCGCGACGCGTTGCGGAAATAGGTATCACGCCTGCACGTTTCAAAAAGCGACGAAGTGGCGGCAAATTGGCGTAATCCTCTTCCATCACAAAACGAATTAAGCGAGGACAAACCGCGCTCAGCAACAGTGCATCCATATAGCTAACATGATTGCACACCAGCAGTGCTCCGCCCTTTTCAGGTAAGTGATGAAGATTTTTGTGGCTGACTCGATACATGGTATGCGTGAGCATCCACATTAGAAATCGCACCAAAAAGACCGGGACTTGGTAGCATAAATAGAGTGCAACAAAGCCATTAAGCAAAGCTAATATAATGAAGAACTGAGGGATCGTAAGCTCAAGAAAGCTCAAACAGACAATCCCTAATAGTGCGCTCGCCACCATAAACAGTGAGTTGTAGATATTCAAAGCGGCAATAACTTGTGCGCGTTGAGTGACTTTAGCACGCTGCTGCATTAGCGCATATAAAGGCACAATGAAGATGCCACCGCAGACGCCAATCAACAATAGGAAAAGAAACATCGGCCATAGTGATTGGTAGCTGATAAATTGATAAAAATCAGTAAATTGAGGCAGTTTTTCTGGTACGGAGGTTGCCATTAAATAGCCAAATAATGTAATGCCAAAACTGCCGATAGGCACGATGCCGATCTCTATTCTATGATGCGATAATTTGTCACAGGTCAATGAGCCAGTGGCAATACCAACAGAAAACAGTGCTAGCAAAAAAGAAACGGCGCTCTCTGTGCCATATAAATAGTGATGCGTGAAATTTGGAAATTGAGTTAAGTAGGCGGCACCTAAAAACCAGAACCAACTGATCGCCATTACGCATTGGAAAATAGTACGGTCTTGTTTGGCAATCGCAATGGTCTGCTTGGTTTGCTTAATGGGCTGCCAGCGAAAAACGAGATCGGGTGCGCAAGCAGGGGCTTTAGGAATATGACGGCTGGCTAAATAGCCTAACAACGCAAATACTACCACCGCGCCAGCGGCCACGTATTTAGTGTAGGGCATCGAGGCAATGAGCCCAGCCCCCAATGTGCCTAATAAAATCGCTAAAAATGTGCCTGTTTCCACTAACGCATTACCCGGAACCAATTCATTCGGCTTGAGTTGCTGCGGCAATAAAGCGTATTTGACTGGGCCAAAAAAGGCCGATTGTGTCCCCATCAAAAACAGTAATAACAGTAAAATGGCGTAACTCTCGGTCATAAAACCGATCGCGCCAAGACACATGATGCCAATTTCAGCCAATTTCACTTTACGAATGAAAGCGGATTTTTCGTACTTGTCAGCAAGCACACCAGCAGAGGCAGAAAAAAGGAAAAAAGGAAGAATGAATAGCCCTGCGGCAAGGTTAATAAATAAATTACTGGAAACCGGTAACACGTTCGCTCCAGCAAACGCGACCAATAGCAGCAAGACATTTTTAAAGATGTTATCGTTAAATGCGCCAAAAAACTGGGTGATGAAATACGGAAGAAATCGTTGCTGAGTCAGCAATGAAGATTGAGATTGACTCATTGATGGTCCTTATCGCGCCCAGTGATTAAGATAGTTTGAGAGTAGGTTTTCAATCAGCTCTTTCCCATCGATGGGTTCGGCGGCGAAAAATTTATCATCTACGCTTAATAAGGTAATACCATGTACGCCAGACCACAGGACTCGGCTTGCTTTCAGCACTTCTTGTTGCGAGTGTTGTGGAGCAAGGATGGTCAATAAACCTTCAAGCATGGCGGTCATGTTGTCGATGCGCTCTGCTTGCCACTGGGGAAGTAGTTCGCCATTCATATTATGTTCAAAAATAAGTTGCCAGCGATTGGGGTGCAACTGAGCAAAATCGTGGTAGCAATAGGCCAATTTATACAACGCTTCTTTTGGATCGCTACACTTACCCACCACTTTTTTCGCTTGCGAAGAGAGTTCATCCAAGGTTTGAGCTACCACATGCAACAATAAAAGATTGTAACTGCCGAAGACATTGACCAAAGTGCTAGGTACGTAGCCAATCATGGTTGCGATTTTACGCAGGCTGAGCTCGTGATAAGTGTGATTTTGAAGAAAATGCTTCGCGGTCTTGAGTGTCAATGCAATCAGTTCTTCTCGTGTGTGATCGTTTCGTCTGGCCATGGTTACGTATCAATTATGAACAACGTTCGATATTCTAGTGGGGTGGTGTATAAGCGTCAACTTATGGACGGTTAATTTGCAATATTCTGATACATGTCTGCGAGAAGCAACGGTTTTCTTGTCTATCCGAAGTGGTTATGATGAGTAAGCCTCAATAATTATAACCCTAAGGAAAAACATGAAACGTTTTTTTTCCCTTGTAGCACTGCTGATGGTTGCTGTTGCGATCACACCGATAGCAGAAGCAAAGAAATTTGGCGGTGGTAAATCGTTTGGTAAAAGCTATAAAACGGCTCCAGCGCCCAAACAGCAGACTCAAAAAAATGACACCATTAAGCAAGATCAAGCAGGTAAAGCTGGTTCGACCAAAAAAGGTCTGATGGGCGGATTACTGGGTGGTTTACTCGCTGGTGGTCTACTGGCGGCTTTCTTTGGCGGCGCGTTTGAGGGTATCCAATTTATGGATATTCTGATCTTCGGCCTGATTGCTTTTGTGCTCTTTAAACTGATGCGCGGTATGCTTGGTGCGAAGCAGGGTAGCATGAATCGGCAGCAGCCTGCGTTTGGTGGTGTTAATAACCGGACGGAATTTGAACAGCCGAACGTGCACAACTTTGAACAACAGCCTCAAGCTACGGGTGGTTTTGGATCGAATGCACACAGCGATATCCCACATAACTATCCAGCCGGTTTTGACAAGGCAGCTTTCATTAATGGTGCGCGCGAACACTACCGTATTTTGCAAGGTGCTTGGAACCATAACCAACTTGAAACTGTTGAAGAATACGTATCGGCGAGCTTGTTTGAAGATTTAAAACAAGAGCGCGCAAAGCTAAACGGTGAACAGCACACAGATGTGATGTACGTAGACGCTGAAGTCGTTCGCGCCGATTACGATGCAAGTAAAGCGCAGTTGAGTTTGCAGTTTACTGGCCGCTACCGCGATTCCGTGGAAGGCATTGAAGAAGATATTAATGATGTGTGGCATTTAGAGCGTGATTTAACCGTACCTAATGCACCTTGGTTGATTGTCGGCATTCAAGGCTAAGACTTTTCACGATGGATCCAAAACGCCTAAGTTTGTCTTGGGCGTTTTGCTAGGTCACTAAGCTAATTTAGCCGTTGTTTCAAAGGCTTCTAATTTTGAAAGATAAGGTGTTAAATCACCAATATTGCTTTTCACCCAATCGGCACAGTAATAGGTATCTAAATAACGTTCGCCGCTGTCGCATAACAGCGTCACGATGGAGCCTGTTTCACCTCGTTGTTTCATCTCACTGGCAATTTGCAAAACCCCATAAAGATTGGTGCCGGTAGAAGGGCCTGCTTTGCGGCCGAGTAGTTTTTCCAACCAATAGATCGTAGCGACACTGGCGGCATCCGCAACGGTACGCATTTCATCGACTACGCCGGGAATAAAACTCGGTTCAACTCGTGGGCGACCAATTCCTTCAATTTTGCTACCACACTGCAAGGTTAAGCTTGGGTCTCGGCTTTTGAAATAATCATGAAATACCGAGTTTTCAGGGTCGACGACGCACAGTTTGGTATTGTGTTTTTGGTAGCGAATAAAGCGGCCTATAGTTGCTGAGGTTCCGCCTGTGCCTGGGCTCATTACAATCCATGTCGGAACGGGGTGATCTTCCATTTGCATTTGGTTAAAAATACTGTCGGCAATATTGCTATTACCACGCCAGTCGGTCGCACGTTCAGCATAAGTGAACTGGTCCATATAATGACCATTCAGTTCTTTAGCTAAGCGGTGTGATTCGGCATAAATTTGATCAGAGCGATCGACTAAATGCGCTTGGCCGCCATAAAGCTCAATCTGCTCAATTTTTTTTCGTGCAGTACATTTGGGCATTACAGCAATAAAAGGCAAGCCTAGTAAACGGGCAAAATAAGCTTCTGATACCGCAGTACTGCCCGATGAAGATTCAATGATAGTCGTTTCAGGGCCAACCCAGCCGTTACAGATGGCATACAGAAAAAGAGAACGGGCTAGGCGGTGTTTGAGTGAACCCGTAGGATGCGTACTTTCATCTTTGAGATAAATATCGACCCCAGCGACACAAGGCAAATCGAGCTTGATCAGATGAGTATCGGCCGAACGTTGGTAGTCCGCTTCTATTTTTCTAATTGCGTTGTTAATCCATTGATGATCGGTGCACATGGTTCTCTCTCCATCGTTATTGTGAGGGTAATTTACCCTTAATTGGAGAGAAAAGCTTTGCTATGTTGCCTGTCATTTTGTAGTTTTAGAGAAAATTATTCTCTTATTCTGGGGGAGCTATGGAGCTTGATAGAATTGATCGCATGATCCTCTCATTACTGCAACAAGACAGCACTTTGTCGCTAAATGATTTGGCTGAAGCGGTGAACTTAACCACCACACCTTGCTGGAAGCGGTTGAAAAAGCTTGAAGAATCTGGCGTGATTGCGCAGCGAGTTGCCCTGCTTGACCCAGAAAAATTAGATTTGAGTTTTACCGCGTTTGTGTTGATTAAGACCAGCGATCACTCTCACGAATGGTATAGCCATTTTGTCGTGACTGTGTCTGAGTACCCTGAGGTGATGGAGTTCTATCGTATGGCGGGTGAGTACGATTACATGATGAAAGTGTTGGTCAAAGACATGAAGTGTTTTGACCAGTTTTATAAAAAACTGGTCAATGGCGTGAAAGGGATTAATAACGTGACTTCAACCTTTGCAATGGAGTCATTGAAGTACACTACCCAATTGCCTCTGGCATAGCCTGCTCGTCCGAGTCTTTTTATTTGGTGAAGCGCATCACACCTTCTTGCACTGCTGTTGCGACTAAATCTCCTTGGCGGTTGTAAATCTCGCCACGCACTAAACCACGGGTATTGCTGGCCGTAGGGCTTTCTATTGCGTAGAGCAACCATTCATCCATTTTGAATGGGCGGTGGAACCAAATCGAATGATCAATCGTCGCGACTTGAAAGTTAGGTGTCATCAAAGAGACTTTATGAGGATGCAACGCTGTAACTAAAAACCCCCAATCAGACGCGTAACCGAGCAAATATTGATGGATGAGTTGGTTGTTTGGCAACTCACCATTAGCGCGTATCCACAGGTACTGTTTTGGCTCCGCTTTTTGTGGTTTGAGCGGGTTAATTACGGTCACTGGACGCATCTCAATCGCTTTTTCGCCACAAAAAACCTTTTTTATTTTTTCAGGTAATAAGTGTGCAATCTGGGCTGCCAGTTCAGATTCAGAGGCAAAATTTTCAGGACCAGGGATGTCAGGCATGGTGTTTTGATGTTCAAAACCGGGCGCTTCACCGTGATAAGAAGCAGTGAGATAGAAAATCGGCCGACCATTCTGAATGGCTTTGACTCGTCTGGTACTGAAACTGCGTCCGTCCCTTAAATTCTCAACATCATAAATGATTGGTTTTTCAGGATCCCCGGGGTAAAGAAAATAGCTATGAAATGAGTGAACAGTGCGGTCGGAATCAACCGTATAGCGAGCCGCCGAGAGTGCTTGGCCAATCACTTGCCCACCATACACTTGTGGCAGACCTAAGTTCTCGCTCTCACCTCGGTATAAACCTTCTTCTAGCTTTTCCAGTTGCAGCAAATCCAATAGTTCATTTAATGGTTTACTCATAGACCCTCACCGAGATTCTTAATGTAATTATTATCATTGTTGACTAAGTCAATATCTTGTTAATACCAAATGGACGACCATGACAGCAGATAAAACCGAACCTATAATCATCACCTATCTAACACCATAACTGAGGTTTTATCCTTATGAAAAAGGCACTGTTGCTGATTATGTCGTCTGTTTTGGGTCTAATGCTTGTGGGTTGCCAGTCAGCGCAAAAACCAACCTCTTCCGAGAGCAATATTCAATCTATCATGGGTACGGTTTCGTACCGTGAGCGTATTGCACTGCCGGATAAGGCGCTTGTCACTATCACTTTGCAAGATGTTTCATTGGCTGATGCACCCGCTAAAGTGATCGCAAAACACCGCTTTGAAACTAACGGAATGCAAGTGCCGCTTCAGTTTGACTTGGCATTCGACAACCGAAAAATTGATGCTCGCCACCGTTACAGCGTCAGTGCTCGCATCGAAGTAGATGGAAAACTGCGCTTCATTACGGATACCAATTACACCGTGATTACTGATGAGAATAACACTAAACGGGTTGATTTGCGTTTGGTTGGTGTTAAACAGTAAAAACAGAAGCAATAAAATAGACGCAATACTATAAAAACAGTAAAACAAGAAATAGTAAAACAGCCCTTTCCCGAGCTAGATAAGCGGGAAAGGCGCTTGACCTAAAGGGGCTTAGGGGCGCCACTGGTATAATCGAAGTTTTATTTTGCCATGCTCGTTCACTTCGACGCCTTCGGCGATCAATTTCTGTCGTTGACGTAATAAATCCTCTCCTTTTAGCGAAATCTCTCCTTTGCTGTTGATCACACGAAACCAAGGTAATCGGCTGTTTTGAGGTAGGTTACCTAATGCTTTTCCAACATGGCGTGCGTAGCCGGGGTATCCTGCTAAACGAGCAATTTCCCCATAGGTTGTCACTTTTCCTGCGGGAATTTGATGTATAACTGCAAAAATCTGCGCTAAAAATTGGTTCATGCTGACAATTCGTCCATACTAGCAGTGTCCTAGTTCGATAGTTACCAAGGAACGGTATAAGGAGAGGGCATGCTATTTTCTACCTTTCAATTTTTAATCACAACCGTGTTGGCTGTGGTTTGTGCAAGAGCCATAGGTTTAAGCGAAGGGGACATCCCCGTGCTGGCCATCGTGATCCCTGCGCTGTGGATTTTACCGCAAGGGGGCGTCGCGGGTGTGTTGTTATTGGCTGCAATGACCGCTTATGGTTTCACTTTATCTTATCAGCCAATCGCTCTTTCTGTCAGTGTTTGGGTGTTGCTGCCTTTGTTGACGGTGGCCTTTTCTAAACGCAGTAGCATGGGTGTTATCTTAGTGAGCACGTTGATCGTACTGACGTTGCAAGTCGGTATCATCGTTACTCAATCGGCTGGGAAATTAGGCGGTACAGGCTGGCTTACTGTTATTCAGACTCTTTCTGTTATCGTTGTTTGGTGGTCGGTTGCGCACTGGAAACCATCCAATAAGCACCGTTGGTGGGCGTTAGGGTTACTGCTACCGCTATGGATGGCCGATTTCTCGTATGCGGTGTTAGTTGCGTTAAGCATTACTGGCATTATGGCGTCGATGGAAAGTTTAACCCAATCCAAACCAGTCGCAGTGAATTGGAATGGTTTGTTATGCTGGACACTTCCAACGGTAGGCTTTGCAAGCTTAGTCGTCTCGCCCACAAGTGATGTACCAAACCCCGTATTCGTGGTTTGGATCTGTTTGCTGGCTACCGCTTGGATGACTGATTATCTACTCAAGAGCACCGAAGAGAATACCGAATGACCAGAACACAACTGAATGTAGATTAGAGTATGTTGTGGGTGAAGTTGTGACTTCATTCTTATGCATATATAGAGCATTAGTATATGATGCTCACCTCTCAGTACAATAATATAAACGTCATGGTTCGTGCATTTCGGCTAATAGGTCTTTTATGGCTAGCAACGGCGGCACAAAGCGTCATCAGTGCTCCCATAATCAACGCTAAAACATATCGAGTAGCGACAGAAGCGGACGATGTTGTCACGCGTATTTTGTTTGATGCCATTGCTTACCAATTTCGCCTTGAGATTGACTATGTTAATTACCCCAGCTTTGATGCGATCTTGACCGCTATCGAACAAGGGGAGAGCGATTTTGCAGCCAATGTGACTTACACCGAACAGCGTGCTCAACGCTTTGATTTCTCAAGTCCTACCAATATTGAATACACCTATGCATTTAGCCACAGCAACGTACAGTTAACCGATATGGCTAGGGTCGGGGTTCCCAAAGGAACGATTTATGGTGAGCTGATTGCCGCTTATTTTCCTCATATCATACAGGTTGAGTATGATGGTGCTCGGCGTGCCAAAGAACTTTTAAGCACGGCTGAAGTCGATGTTGTCGTAGACGCGATTAATCAATTAAAGCCGATGTTGATGGCAGGGCTCGATGCGCAATTGCTTAATGACCAACTGCCTATTCAGCCGGTTGCCATTATTACGCCAAAAGGGCACAACACTTTATTACTCAACAAAATTCAAGAATATGTGCACTCAGCGTCGGTACAAAAACTGCTTAGAAAATCAGTACAAAAATACCAATTTGATATCCGCAAGCAGGCGTTGCGTCAATCCGTCATCGATAGTGGCTTAAACGTGCAGCGACCGTTAAAAGTAAAATTGGAGAACATCAGCCAATTTGCTCAGTATCAGCACGATGGTAAAGTGAAAGGAATAAACGCGGACATTGTTTTTAAAGCATGTGACATTCTGTTGCTCAAATGCGAACTGGCCAGCCAGCCAGACGAAACGTGGGAGAGTATGTATGCCGATTTGGTCAATAAACGCATTGATATCCTAGTACCAGTTACCGTCTCTCAACAACGAAAATCCGACGTTTATTTCAGTGACACGTATTACCAGCCTGAAGCCGTCTTGATTAAGCGTGAAAATTACAAAGACAATGTTTACAGCAATGTGTCTGAATTAATTGTTGAGCGCATCGGCGTGATTAAAGAAGATTTCTTTGAAGAGCTGTTAGGAAAAATGCTGCCCAATAAAGTGCTACATGTTTATAAAACTCAAAATGAATTGGTCAAAGCCTTGCTCGGTAAGGAGGTCGATTACATCGTTCTAAACCGTGCCAACTTTAACCAAATATTGCGCGAAGCGGATAACTTATTGCCGTTGGAGGAAGATCTATTTATCGGCAGTTTTTACTCGTCTGAGATTGCAATGGGCTTTCCCAAAAATAGCATGGGCGCTTCGCTGGCTCCTTTATTTACTCGTGCTATTAAGATGATTGATACGCAGAAAATCATCAACACCTATGATTATCAACCGAATTGGCGAGCAACGTTAGCGGCCGAGAAAACTTTTTCACGCCACACTCAATGGCTGTTTACGTTGGTATTTGGCTTCTTGTTAGTGGTCGCTTTCTATCTACACTCACAATCTGTTACCGATAATTTAACCAAGCTGCGTAATCGCCGAGCTTTATATCGCCGTTATTCGAGAGGCTTAAACAGCGATCTAACCTTGATTTATTTAGATGTGAATAACTTTAAGCCGATAAACGATAACTATGGTCATGAAGTGGGGGATGAAGTGTTGAAAGCACTTGCCAGCCGTATCGATTCTATTTGGCGTGGTCGTAGTTACCGAATCGGGGGTGATGAGTTTATCCTGATTGGGCAATATAGTGATGAGGAGCTTGAGCCTGTGTTAATGCAGTTAGAGTCCTTTACCTACAGCGATTCTGCTCGAAATTTAAACATAAAAGTCAATGTGGCGATTGGTGTGTCGAATTACAGAGATCATTTCATGAGCCTGGAAGAAGTATTGCACCAAACTGATATTGCCATGTACCAAAGTAAGCACCACGGTAGCGGTCAACGAGATAATACAAAGCCTCTTCTCAAGATAATCAGAAGTTCAAACAAGAGCTAAAATAGTCCACCTATTTTATTGAGTAGAAGAGAAAATAGAAGATTTGCTCAAATGGTGTTCACTTAAAACAAAAAGCTTCCATCCATTGGGATTTCGGCTTGCAATCATTACTATGATGCTTGATAATCGCCGCACTCTTTGGCTAGCAAGCCAAGAAAACAAATCAATGGAGGCTCTGGTCCTCCCGCAACACTAACTTGTGAACTCGGTCAGGCCCGGAAGGGAGCAGCCGCAGCAGGCGACGTGTGTGCCGGGATGTGGCTGGGGCCTCCACCCTTTTTGTCGCTGACAAACTTTATCCGTACACTCCCGATTTCTTCGTTTCAAAAGCTAATGCAATAATGTTTTATCATATTGCAATCTGAAACATACATTTTGTCCAAAGACATGCTGATTCATTTATAATCAATTATTATTGAAAGTTGATTTATTAATAACTATTGGTTTATGACTATGCTCAATCCTATTTGGTTAAACACTTTTAAAACATTAGTCGATATTGGGCACTTTACTAAAACGGCTGAGTTACTCCATATGACGCAACCTGGGGTAAGCCAGCACATAAATAAACTAGAAGCTGCTTGCGGTTATCCTTTGATAAAGAGATTTAACAAGAAATTTGAGTTAACAATCTATGGGCGGAAAGTTTACGATTATGCTGTCAAACACTTTGAAGAAGAGTTTGAGTTATTACAGAACCTGGCACACGACGAACCTTTCCGTGGTCGCTGTACTATAGGTTGTTCAGGGACTTTCGCGTGGCTGATTTATTCACAATTACTTTCTTTGCAAGTGAGTTATCCAGGCTTATCCATTGAGTTAGAAGCAACGCCAAACCATCGTATATTTGAGCAGATATTGCAGGGGAAACTGGATATAGGTCTAGTGACAAAAGAACCTAACCCTAAATATTTCGCGAGCCGTATTGTTGGTGCGGAGTGTCTTGCTCTTGTATTGCCACTGTCCGCAGACGAAAGCTTGCCTATAAATGACTTGTTAATAGAATTGGGAGTCGTTCGTCATCCAGATTTCGCTCACTACTTCCAAACATATGTCAATCAAGCGAATAATGATTTGCTTCGTCTAGTCAATTTGGAAGATGTCTCGACGCAAAGCTATATTAACCAAGTGCACCAAATATTAGTCCCTATAGCTAAAGGGATCGGTTTTACAGTAGTTCCTCGATGGTGCGTTAACTTGTTCGCGGATAAAGAGCAGCTAAAAATATTCAACATTACCGAAGATATACAAGAACCTGTTTACTTGGTTAGCAAACTTAATTCACCTCTTGCTAGGCGTTATGAGCAAGTCATTGACGTTATTGATCACTCTTTTAAGGCTGTTTGACTTGATTGAGCTCCACATAAGCAGATGATATTGGCATTAAAGCTTCATAGCTGACCTTGCAATAGAAACCAAAAAGGGCTGGTTGTGCTACCTGCCCTTGAAATTTTATTAATGCATCAACGATCGACTATTCGTAATCAGAGGCATAAGTTTCTTCGTATGAGTGCGAGTAAAGCTCAAATAGGTTGCCAAATGGGTCTTCTAGATAAACCATTTTAGCGAGCTTGTTATCATCTTCTGGGTGGTAACGCATGATATCCATACGGGCTTTACCGCCATATTGTTCAATGCGCTTAATAGTGCCTTCAAAGTCGTCGGTTTGTAGACAGAAGTGGAAGATACCAAGGCGAGAGAAGTCTACTTCGTGACGCTCTTCGCGCTCTTTCATTTCAAACAATTCAACGCCAATACCATCAGTTGTTACTAGATGTGCAATATTGAAACCTTTGAAACCCTCACCAAAAACAGCAATACACATGCGGCCAATCGCTGACTCTCGCTCTTCAATAACTTGTGTATTATTCATAACGATTTTTAAACCTAAAGCTTGAGTGTAGAACTCAACAGCTTTATCCATATCGCCAACCATAATACCGACGTGATTCATTTTCATAATTCGCTCCTAATACCTTTGATTTTTTGGCTTCGTTTCGATAGATGGGAGTATATGGAGATTGATTGATTAAATAAAATTATCAGTAATTATAAAAATGATAAATTATAATTATAAGCGAAACGCAAGATGTCTTTGTGTTAGAACCAATACAAATGGCGATAGTAGAAAATGATAATTTTCCGTATCTAAGCCAATCCGTGACAGGCTAATTTAGAAAAATCGTTTCGTTCAGATTTGGCCACACATTTGCTAGTGAGCTAAGTGGTATCGGATATTCAACGGCTCCTCATCCATTGAGTTGAAGAAAAAATCTCTTATTAAGGGATTCTTAAGTTACGTCCGTTATTTTTGTTTACAGAGTAAGCAAAAAGGAAATGCCGATGAAAACCATACGCTCAGCATCTGATCTGCAATTGGCCGTAATTGATCCTTCTCATCCTCGCTGGTTGGAAGCCATACACCTTGTGCGCGAGCGTTATCAGCAAGCGTTTGATGCACGCCTTATTACTTTTATGCCGGCTTATTTAGCTTTGCTTGATCATGACGAAATGAAATCCGTATGCGGTTTTCGCGTAGCGCAGCAAGAGCCTCTATTTCTCGAACAATACCTCGACCAACCTGCCGATGAAATTTTATCGCAGCGTTTTGATTGCCGAGTATCCCGAAGTGCTTTGATTGAATTTGGCCAACTGGCCTCTTTCGGTCGTGGTTTATCGGCGCTGCACTTTACTTTGATCGCTCAACAGCTGGTTGATTTAGGGTATGAATGGTGCGTTTTTACAGCAACGGATCCACTGCATGCTTTGATGCGTCGATTTGGTTTACAACCGATATTGATCGCGAAAGCGTCAGCATCTTGCATTCCTAACGCCAACCAAATTTGGGGCAGTTATTACCAACACAGCCCTCGAATTTTAGCGGGAAATTTGGCGCAGGGGCTGGCGTTGCTCAACCGATTTCATTTAAACCAAAAACAAGCGTGAGGCCTTTGCTATGAACCGAATTTTATCGGCGCTTCATCAACATGCGCAGCAAAAGCCAGATAGCATTGCCTTCATTGGGCACAATGCCAAACAAGAAAAGATAGCGCTGAGCTATCAACAGCTCTTAGAAAAAGTGGAAGCCACAGCACGCACATTGTGCCAGTGGCAGGTTCAGCGTATTGCATTAAAAGCTGAAAATAGTTTGGATTGGGTGATCATCGACCTTGCGGCCATGCACGCAAAAATAGTGCTCGTTCCTGTACCTACTTTCTTTAGCAAGGCACAGGTTGAACACTTACTGTATGAATCAGGGGTTGATGTTTGCTTAGGTGATTGGCCAACGCTAGGTGAACCTTTCTCAACGCTCAGCCATCTACCTGCTTTTGTCTATTTGGCGAATCCATCAGCACAGGTGTTGCCTTTGACGCAAAAAATCACCTTTACGTCTGGGTCCACCGGAACGCCGAAAGGGGTGTGTTTGAGTGACGAAAACATGCAAGCGGTCACGCTGGCGATCGCAGAGAAAATGTCCGCGCAAGTTGAGCGTCACCTCGTGATGCTGCCTCTCTCAACCTTGTTAGAAAACATCACGGGTGTGTATGTTCCTTTGGTTCTGGGTGTGACATCAACAGTTGTCTGTGGCAGCGAAGTGGGTTTGACCGGTTCTAGCCAGTTCTGTGGCGCAACGTTCGCACTCGCACTGCAACAGTTTCAGCCGTCAAGCTTGGTGTTAACGCCAGCGTTATTGTTGGCATTAATTGAAGTCGTCAAGCAGAGCCCAGCTCTTGCGCTGCCTTTACGCTGGGTTGCCGTGGGCGGGGCGCGAGTGGCTCCCCAATTAATTGACGCAGCTCGCCAGCTCGGCATTCCCGCTTTTGAAGGGTATGGTTTGTCTGAAAGTGCTTCGGTCGTGAGTATGAATACACCCCAACAAAATAAGCCGGGGTCGTGTGGACCGGTGCTGTCTCATCTTCAGGTTTCGCTGGCACAAGATGGCGAATTGTTAGTTAAAGGCAACACGGCTTTGGGGTATTTAGGTGAGCCGTTTAGCCACGAGTGGTTGTCAACTGGCGATATGGCCACAATCGATGATGAGGGTTTTTTAACCATCATCGGGCGTAAAAAGAACCTCATCATCACCAGTTTTGGGCGTAACGTGGCCCCTGAATGGATTGAATCTCAAGCATTGGCTTTGATTGCACACCATCGATTTGTGGTGGTGGGCGACGGGCAGGCAGGCCTCACGGCCGTCAGTGACAGTCCTTTACCTGATCTCGTTACGCGCGTGCAACAGCTCAATAGCGTGTTGCCCGATTACGCACACATCACGCAGCTTTGGTTGGTGAGCGATATTCACTGCTGGCAAAAGTGGCTGACCGCTAATGGTCGTCCAAAACGCTTAGCTGTTGAAAACGCACTGCAAGAGGCTCGCTTGGCGCGCCACACTACTAATCCACAGACGGTTTTTATCTCTATTCCTTCCTTCTATTCAATGGCTGAGGAGCTTTAAAATGAGCAAATTTTTCCATATTTTAAAAACACAAACTGAGCCAGCACAGCAGCAGATGTTGCAAGCTCCGGTATTTGATGCCTGCGCAAGAGGAGAGATCAGCCTAGAGATGTATATTCGTTTTCTCACTCAAGCTTATCACCATGTTAAACATACGGTGCCACTGCTGATGGCATGCGGCAGCCGCTTAGGCGATGAATATGAGTGGGTACGAACGGCGATTGCCGAGTATATCGATGAAGAAAAAGGCCACCAAGAGTGGATCTTGAACGATATTAAAGCGTGCGGTGGTGATGTGGACGCAGTGCGTCATAATGAGGGTGCAGGGCGGGTCAGCGCTTCCATCGAACTCATGGTGGCGTATCTCTATCACCAGATTGATCGCGCCAACCCGTTGAGTTTATTTGGCATGGTGTGGGTACTTGAAGGAACCAGTGTGGGTGTCGGTGGGAATATCGCACGGTTAGTCAAACAGCGTTTGGAGCTTCCTGATGCGGCGATGACTTATCTCACTTCGCACAGCGAACTTGACCAAGGGCACATCCGTTTTTTTGAATCGTTAATGAACAACATTCAGTGTGTATCCGATCAAGCGGCCATCATCCGCTCTGCAAACATGGTGTTTGATCTGTATGGGCAGATGTTGCGAGAACTACCGCTTCCTTGCGAGTCAATGGTGCATGCAGGTTCGCAAGATTTAGCTTCGCAAGGTGTAAGGTCGCAATATGGATCTTAATCATCGACATGTTTTACTCACCGGCGCTTCCGGTGGTATCGGGCAACGCATCGCATTGCTGCTTGCTAAGCAAGGAGCCAGTCTAGTTCTGGTGGCTCGCGATGGTCAAAAACTCGAGCAACTTCGGCAAACGCTACCCATGCCTGAGAAGCATCTGATTTTGAGTGCAGATTTAAGCACAGAGTCAGGAATAGAGCAGATCAACACCTTCATTCAGCGCTTTTTTATGGGCCAGAAACGAATCAGTGTGGTGATCAATAATGCGGGCATTAACCAGTTTCGCTTATTAGCCAGACGAACCGCAGTTTCAGTGCAACAGGAGCTGCATTTGAATTTACTTGCTCCAATGCAACTGACTCAATCGGCGATACATTGGTTGAATAAACCGGGGATTATTTTAAATATTGGCTCAAGTTTAGGGGCTATTGGTTACCCGGGTTATGCCACGTACTGCGCTACCAAAGCAGGGTTGCACCGTTTTAGTGAAGCGATGCAGCGTGAGCTTGAGGGGACGGGTATCAAGGTACTTTACCTAGCGCCGCGAGCGACCAATACCGAGCTAAATAATGACACGGTGAACCAGTTCAACCAAGCCGTAGGCAATCACTGTGATGAGCCAGAGGTTGTTGCCCAACATGTGCTTAGTATGCTCGAAAGCGAATCAACAACTCGCTGGATTGGCTGGCCTGAAAAAGTGTTGGTGCGATTAAATCAACTATGGCCAGCAGTGATTTCGTCGGCAATTAAAAAGCAGCAAGCGACCATTCTTGCCTTTTTGAACCGTTAAAGCGTGATAATTCAAGGAGAACAACATATGAAAACTGTGTTTAAATGGGCCAGTGCATTGGTCATCTTTGCGGTAAGCACGACACCCGCTTTTGCGATCACCCCTTTAGCTCAGGTTCAATCTGATTGGGCCAAATGCCAATACAAAATGAAGTCGAGCGATGATCAAGAACGTTGTTTTGAACGTGTCATTATGCGTAACACCTTAGAGATGCAATCAAGCAACAGCCCAGAACTCAAAGTGTGGCTTGCCATCAATAAATCCTCATTAGCGGGCGTAAAAGGTGGATTGGGTGCGCTATCTTTAGTGAAAGAGGCGAAATTATTGTACGAAGAGGTTATCGATCAAGCGCCTAATACCTTAGATGGCTCGGCTTTTACAAGTTTAGGCACCTTATATTACAAAGTGCCCGGCTGGCCAGTGGCTTTTGGCGACGACGTTAAAGCGGAAGAGTTGCTGCAAAGAGCACTGCTGATTAACCCGACAGGAATTGATGCCAACTATTTTTACGGTGATTTTCTTGCCGAGCAAGGCAGAACCGATGAAGCAAGAAAGTACCTGTTACAAGCACAACAAGCACCAGCAAGGCCACAAAGAGCGCTTGCCGATGCTGGGCGTCAGCAAGAAATTGCTCTTTTGTTGGAGAATTTAAAATAACGTATGCGTTTATTATTAGTCGAAGATGACAAACAACTGGGCGAGTCAATGCAGGTGGCGTTGACTCGCCAAGGCTATACGGTGGATTGGCTAGAAAAAGGTGGCGGCGTGGCGTGTGCGCTCAAAACTGAACAGTTTTCGGCGGTGATCTTGGATTTAACCTTACCGGATATGGATGGTCTTGAGGTGTTGCGCGGCATTAGAAACGCCGGTTATTCGCTGCCTGTGATGATCCTAACGGCGCGTGATGATATTAGCGATCGCGTCAAAGGGTTAGATGGTGGAGCCGATGAATACATAGGTAAACCCTTTGCGCTAGAAGAGCTACTGGCACGTCTACGGCTTATCATTCGTCGCAGCTCGGGCAGCGCCGAGGCTCTGATTTCGATTGGTGATCTGAGCCTCTCTCTTTCCAAGCAGGAGATTGAATATCGTCAGCAACCCCTCAAACTGACGCGTAATGAATATAAAATTCTCGCCAGTTTGATCACTCAAGCAGGGCGAGTGATGAGCAAAGAGCTATTGCAACAAGCGCTTCATGGCTGGGACGAAGGCAGCAGTGACAACGCTATCGAAGTTCACATTCATAACTTGCGTAAAAAAATGCCAGAAAATGTCATCAAAAATATCCGTGGTGTGGGGTATATGATTGAAAAATAAAAAAGTCTTTTCGATTAAACGTCGTTTAACACAGTCGGCTGTATGGTTAAGCGGTGGCTTACTGCTCATTTCTCTTTATTTCAGTTTTTCTACTGCTCAACATGAAGTTGAGGAGGTGTACGATGCGCGCTTAGGTCAATCGGCAAAATTACTGTTGATGGCGACTTCTGTCTCTATAAAAGAAGGAGACAATGCCGATCTTCATCAACAGTTTGATCAGTGGATGCAAAGCATTGAACGTCTTTCTCAAGCCAACAAGGAGATGGCAACGCAGTATGGTCACCCTTATGAGCGGTACATTCTGTTTCAGTTTTATCGAGATGGTCAGTTGATGTACAGCTCTGATAGCCAGCAACCCGCTTTTAGCAGCAATGCCAGCAATAATGGATTTGGCAGCGTCACCATTGATGGCCAAACATGGCGCTATTTTCAGTTGTCGCAACCTCATCCTGATCACGGTTCGGAATACATTCTCGTTGCGGAAAAACAGAGTATTCGTGATGAAATGGTCAATGAAATTGCACTGTCGACCGCGTTGCCGCAATTGATCCTGATCCCATGCGTTATTTTGGTGCTGGTGATGCTTATTGGACGAAGTTTCAAACCACTGCAAGAGCTAAAATCAGCAATCGCCATTCGCAGTGTCCATAAGTTGGATCGCATTTACGTTACAGAACAAACCACCGAACTCTCACCATTAGTAGAGACACTCAACCAACTGTTGGCTCAATTAGAATTGGCTTGGCAGCGAGAAAAACGCTTCACACGCATGGCTGCTCATGAACTTAAAACACCACTAACGGTATTGAGATTAAATGCCGAAAACGCGATGCTCAGCCAGAATGAGCAGCAACTGAAATATGATTTGGACATGATTCTTAAGGGTATTGAGCGTACTGACCGCCTTATTCATCAGTTGTTGATGTTAGCCAAAGTAGAAAGCACTATGGAATTGTCATCACAAACGGTCGATCTCTCAGTCTCTATTAAGCAAGTTATCGCAGATCTTGCGCCGTTAGCGTTAAAGCACGACCAACAATTGAGCTTTGAAGGGCAGAGTTTGTCGGTTCAAGGCGACGAGCTATTACTCGGCGTGTTGTTTAAAAACTTAATCGATAATGCGATGCGCTATTCTGGCGTACACAGTCACATTGATATTACGTTGCATGGCGATGATCAGTTTATTCAAGTGAATGTGACTGATAGCGGCCCCAACATCACGAACGAAGCCCGAGAAAAAATATTTGATAACTTTTATCGAGCTAACAGTGAAAAAGGCGATGGGGCAGGGCTTGGAATGTCGATTTGCCGTGATATCGCCGCGCTGCATAATGCCACCGTCGAGTTGCTGCCGAGACACAACGACAGCAACATCTTCAGGGTTTGTTTTTATCTAAGTTAACGGGTCTCTTCTGTTTTTATCCATACTCTTTAGCGGCATGGCGCAAAAATATCTTGCGCTTTCTCGTATGCATTGGTTGATACATCCATAATGCCAAGTAAAGAGTGAAAGAGATTACTGTGAGCATAGGGATGAGTGGCTGTTTGACGTAAACAGGTTTTATTCACGCCTTTCGTACGGGCGAATCCGTCAGATAACCAGACTAAAAGCGGTACTTGAGTTTGATAATCGGGTGCTAGGCTGTACGGCATGCCATGTAAGAACAGTCCATTTTCTCCCAGCGATTCCCCATGGTCGGAGACATAAATCAACGCGGTGTTGTATTGCGCTTGCAGTGATTTTAGCTTTTCAATCAGCTGCGCCAAAACAAAATCTGTATAACGAATAGTGTTGTCGTAAGTATTCACTATCTGCTCAACGCTGCAATTTTCAATATCCGCTCTTGGGCAATCAGGTTGATATTTCGCCATGTCTTTAGGATAGCGCTTAAAGTAGGTTGGCCCGTGACTTCCAATAATGTGCATGAAAATCATTCGGTTACCAGTTTGGTTGGCAATTTCTTCATCTAAGTTGTCTAGCATTGTGACGTCATAACAAGTGCTGCCGTCACATCGGCCTTCTCGCGCAGTTTTATCCAGCTCTTTCTGCGGAATATTTTTCGCGACGCCTTTATCTCCTCCATCATTCTCTTTCCATAAGAGGTCGACGCCTGCGCGCTGCAAGATATCGAGGACGTTGTCTTGGTTATCCGCTTTGGTACGATCAAAATTATGACGATCCATATTGGAAAATAAACAAGGTACAGAGACCGCTGTCGCAGTACCACAAGAGGCGACATCACTGAAAAATATAGGCTGATAAGGCGCGGTATAAGCATTGGTATCACGTGTGTAGCCATAGTATTGGTAATTTTGTGCGCGAGCCGTTTCTCCTAGCACAAATAAGACTAAGGTTGGTTTTTCTGCATCACGGCTATGGGTAGTTTTCGGTTGCTGCTGCGCATCAGCGCCGATAATTTGATACACCTCGGGCTCGGTAAAATAGCGATCTTTCACAAGACCATAAGCGCTATAGACAAAGTGAGTGGGGATGATCATTTTCTTGAGGTAACTATTGTTGCGTCCAACCGACGAATAGTTCTGATAATACAGCGCCGCAATAATGACGATGCCGAGTAAAGAGAGCAATATTGATAGTGCTTTATAGCCTAAAAAGCGGGAAATGGATTTTTCTACTTTAAGTGGCGAAAGCAGTAATAGAGCAGCAGGGAGGATGCCCAACGCTGAGATCCAGACAATGGAATAGAGACTGACATAAGAGCCTGCCTCACTGCTATTGGTTTCAACGACATTGAGCAACATGTCTCGGTCGACAATCGTGCCGTAATTGTAACTCGCATAACTCACCACAGCAGAAAGGATGAGTAAGACCGCAAAAAAAGGTTTTAGAAAATAAGGCCACGAAAACAGTTGGAAAATAACGTTCAGCGCCAAAAAGAAAAAAATCGGTATTGAGAACGCAAACCCCCAATTGAACTGATCAGCAGCCGAAAAAATCTGTGCCAACTTGGCATAAATAGGAATGTTGAGTACCAAGCTGAAATAGAGAGCAAGCAACAAGGTAATACTTGCGTATGAGAAGCGAGGATTTTTCATTGTGGGTTCCATAACATACCGTGTGATGAGAAGACGTTATGGAACTTATAAAGATCTTTTCTTAATAAAGGCTTAAGAAATTCAATCGTTAGAATGAGATGAGTTTTTGGTAGTTACTTATCTTAGTACCTTGCGCACCTTGTCGAATGCTAAAAGTGATGGCGTAAATACTATTGCCGTTCGTCTTTAGGAGAGTCCATGACCACCATGGTGGTGATCGATTTCACCGTTAAACACTCACCAAGCACATCGGCGTGAAAACGTTTATAGGCGCTGAGATCTTTGGTTTCGACACGCAGCAAATATTCGTTCATCCCGGTAATGTTGTGGCATTCGACCACCTCCTTGGCGTAGCGCACATGTTCTTCGAAACTGAGCTGCGCTTTTTTCGTGTGGCTGTTTAAGCCAATTGCCACATAAGCGACAAACCCGACATCAAGTTGGGTTTTATTTAAGACCGCTCGATAGCCTTTAATGATCTGCTTACGCTCGAGATCCTGCACGCGGCGCAACGTGGCGGAGGGCGATAAGCCGATGCGTTCGGCTAGCTCGACATTCGAGACTCGGCCATCAAGTTGTAGCTCTTGCAATATTCTCTCGTCAAATCTGTCCATGGCTTATTTTTATTGCTCAATATTTGTGGTATTGACCAATATAAGCACAATATTGCCAGCCGATACCATTATTATTTGTTCATCATTATTAAATAGAGAAAGACGATGGATTACACACAATGGTGGCCACTGGTGGCTTTTGCTTTTGTTTCGACCTTTTCACCGGGTCCAAACAACATCATGCTGATGACATCTGGTGCGAATGTGGGCTTTATGCGCACTATTCCGCACATGCTTGGTGTAACGTTTGGTTTTAGCATTATGGTGCTATTGGTTGGCGTTGGGTTAACGGGTTTATTCCATCGTTATCCTATGTTGCAACAAGGTTTGCAAATTGCCTGCACCATTTATTTGGTCTATTTGGCGATAAAAATTGCGCTGAGTAACCCTTCGCAGGGAGAGAAGCAGTATCAACCGATGTCATTTGTTTCGGCTGTACTGTTTCAATGGGTCAATCCCAAAGGTTGGTCGATGGCGCTGACTGCGGTGAGTGTATTTAACCAAAGTGCGAGCTGGGCGCAGTTAATGCTGATTTCATTGGTGTTTGCTTTGGTGAACATTCCGTCGGTCAGTGTTTGGACTGCGGCGGGTAAACAGTTGAGCCACTGGATGAATCACCCAAGTTATGTCCGCTGGTTTAACGGCGCGATGGGCGCGTTGCTGCTACTGTCCGTTGTTCCTATGTTGTAGAGATTTGGTGAGACGTTGCTGTATGGGAGCATTATCAACGCAGCAAAAGAAAGTGGGTACTGAGCGACCCACTTTGTTTCTCTAGTTTGCCTGATATTAACCGTTCGCTATATTGCCCATAAAATTAACGCCAATATTTGCGGTGAGAGTATGCGCAGGCACATCACTAACGGATAGACAGTGGCGTATGCCAACGCAGAGGCGCCACTGCTTTCGTGCAGCGCATTTGCAAAAGCAAGGGCAGGTGGATCGGTCATCGAGCCTGCTAGCATGCCACAGATAGTGAGATAGTTAATATGGCCTAAAACACGAGCCAGTATTCCGACGGTGATCAATGGAATACCCGTGATCAACATGCCGTAGCCCATCCAACTGACGCCATCGCCTTGCACTAAGGTTTCAACAAAATTGCCCCCAGATTTTAACCCGACCACGGCTAAAAACAGCACAATACCAATTTCTCGCAGAGCAAGGTTCGCGCTGGGCGGCATAAACCAATACATTTTGCCAATGCTGCCGATACGCGCCAAAACCAGTGCGACAATCAGCGGTCCTCCAGCTAAGCCGAGCTTAATGGCGGCGGGGAATCCCGGTAGATAAAACGGAATAGATCCGAGTAATACCCCAAGTCCAATCCCAACGAAGACTGGTAGCATCTGCACATGCTGTAATTTTTGGTGCGCGTTGCCGACCATGCCACTGACCGCTTCAATCGCTTCTTGACGTCCGACTAAATTGAGAATGTCGCCAAACTGCAAGGTAGATTGGCTGGTTGGAATAAGCTCAACCCCGGCACGGTTTAAACGCGAAACGACGACGTCGTATTTCTCTTTTAAATCCAGATCGCGCAGCTTTTTACCAAGCACAATCTCGTTGGTGACGACTAAGCGCTGTACTCGCAGCTCAGTGCCGCGTGTCGAAAGTGATGCATCGACCTCTTCGCCAATCACCAAGCGTGCTTTTTCTAACGCTTTTTTATCGCCGACCAGATGAAGCAAATCATTCACTTCAACTCGTGAATCGGGTTTGGGCACGGAAAGGTGTTCACCACGTTTAAGGCGCGAGCACACAATATCGCCATCACTGAGCGCGGGAATGTCTTTTAAGAGCAGGCCATTTAAGTTGGGGTTTTTAATCGCAACGTTAATGGTGTGCAAGCTCTCTTTTTTGTGGCCGTTGTGGATCTCAAACTCTTCGGCTTCGGCGTCAACATTGACACGAAAGGCAATTCTGAGCAGCCACATGGTAAGCAAAATACCGCATATGCCAAAGGGGTAAGCAATCGCATAACCCATACCAGTCAGGTCAAGCATGTTCTCTTGGCCACCTAACTCAGTCAGGATTTGTTGCCCTGCGCCTAATGACGGTGTATTGGTGACTGCACCGGAGAATACACCAAGAATAACGGGTAAAGGCACATCAAACAGATAGTAAAGCGCAACCGTCACCACACAGCCCAGCAACACAATCAGTGCGGCAAAGGCGTTGAGTTTTAGTCCTGAGCTTCGAAGTGAAGAGAAAAAACCGGGTCCGACTTGTATGCCAATGGTGTACACAAATAGGATAAGGCCGAACTCTTGAATAAAATGCAACGTATTGTAGTCAAGAACCACACCCCACATGCCTGTAAAGTGACCGACGAGAATACCGCCAAACAGCACCCCGCCGATCCCTAAACCAACACCGTAGACGCGCCAATTCCCTATCCACAAACCCAGCACAGCTACCAGCGAGAGAATGCTGATAGAAAGTGCAATGTCACTCATGATGAGTCTCCTGAACAATTAAAAAACGGCTGGTGGGCAAGCTTAATGAACGGCAGGGGTAGGCGTAAGAACTCGGTTAGTGGTTATGTCTACAGCTGGAGGGTTCAAATACGGCATTGAGAAGTCACCTAGTGAAATGAACTCTCGATGTCGTTTTGTGGTTGCCCTGAACTTATGACCAGTAATACTGCAACGAGCTATAAATGTTAACTATAGAGATGCAAATTTGTGCACCGGAACGAATATTAAATTTCTCAGATAAGTGATTGTTAGATAAGAGTTAATAAAATCACACTTCCCCAAAAGCTAGCCTTATTTTTTCTTATGTTAAGAAAGTGTTGGTTTGTTTAGTCTGTACTCTTTTCACTAGTGATATTCGTTTGGTTTCGTCCGGTGTTTTTCGCTTGATAGAGCATGTTGTCAGCCAATTTAATTAACTGCTCTGGTGAATGGGAACCTTCTAGGTCGACTGCGCCTCCAATGCTGATGGTTAAAAAACCGTTTTCAGCCGCTGGGTGGTCTATACACAGTGTTTTGATTTTATCTTGAACAAGGTTAGCAACGTACCAAATACCTTCTTGGTCCGTCTCAGGAAGAATCATGGCGAATTCTTCACCACCATACCGTGCAGCGATGTCGGTTGGTCTTCGACAACATTGGTGCAAAGTAGTGGCGACTTTTTTTAAACAATCATCACCTTCAAGGTGGCCAAATGTGTCGTTGTATTGTTTAAAATAATCAATATCGATCAGCAATAACGAGAGAGGCTGTTTTTTTCGGTAAGCTTGCGCTAAGTGAGGCTTTAAGTGTTGATCGAAATAGCGGCGATTATTAAGACCGGTAAGGCCGTCTAAATATGCCAATGATCTCAGTAGGTCTGCTTGGTGCTTTAGGGTTAAATGAGCCTTGATTCTGTTTTTTAACGTATTGATATTAAATTGTTTTTTTAGAAAATCAACACCGCCTGCTTCCCAACATGCATCTTGGTCTTCTTGGGCGGTTAATCCGGTAATAAAAATAACAGGTATATCAGCGATCGTAGGGTCATTTTTGATCAAGCGGCAGGTTTGTAAGCCATCCATTTCTGGCATGATGACATCGAGTAGCACCAAATCGGGCTGACTTTCTTTGCAAACGTTGATGGCTTGCGTTCCAGATGTCGCCATCAATATCTGATAGTCATCTTTCAATAATTGATATATGAGCTGAATATTAGTCGGCTGATCATCAACGATGAGTACCGTGAAGTCAGTTTTCTTACTGAAGTTTAGTAAACCGTAATTAGATAGCATCGGAAAACTCTTTGTTTTTCATGATTTCTTTTAGTATTGCAGTTGCTTGTTCAAACGCCAAACTTTGTACTTGTTCTGCAAGTTGTTTTGTTAACTCTTCATCAATCATATTTAATTGTGCTGAGATTTCTTCAAATAATGTCGTCGCTTCCATATTTGAAGTGTTGAAACATCTCCCGAGCATGAGCAGTTTTTCTCTAAATATTGCTTTATCCATGGCAACTGGTGTTGTAGTCGTTAGTTGCTCGTTGCTGAGTAAATTCATCAATGATCTGAGTTGTGATTGGGCAAATAGTACGTCAGCCAATAAGCTACTATTTCTTCTCATCGTCTCTGTGGTTGCTATTGAACATTCGAGCTCAGCTTTTGCTAACTTTTCCGACAATTGTGTAAGTCCACAGCTTTCTGAACCACTTTTTAAACTGTGGTAGATACGCAATGCGACATCAGTGGCAATTTCAGTAGATTGCAGTTGTGATATAGCATCTTGCATATCAATGACAAATTGATTGATTACTTTTAGATAAACGGATAAATCGCCGATTCGATTTATCGCTTGATTGAGTTTAATACCATGTTTGTCTGCATATTCTTGAGCTGGTGTCGATATTTTTTGATTATGGGTAGCCACCACTTGTTGTTTTGCTGGGAGCGTTTTTTGAGTTACGAAGTGTTGAATTTTTTTAACCACATCATTGATCTCGAAAGGTTTCGCAATATGGTCATTCATACCTGCAGCTAAACAGGTGGCTTTATCTTCAGGGCGAGCATTAGCTGTCATTGCTAATATTGGAAGTTGATGAAACTTCATCTCTTGTCGGATCTTACGAGTCGTTTCATAACCATCCATACCGGGCATTTGAATATCCATCAGTACTAGGGAAAACTGCTGATTTTGCAGTATATCTAGTGCTTTAAAGCCGTCCTCAGCTTCGATAATTGTTGCGCCACGTTCGCTGAGTAATTCGGTTGCGACCAAGCGATTGGTCGGATTATCTTCAACCAGCAATATGCTGATACCAGATAAGTTATCGTTTGAATTTATTCGATGGAATGTTTCTGCAAATACTGCATCTTTACTTTGCAGTACATTGATAATGGTTTGTTTGATTAGATCTGGCGTTACTGGCTTTATCAGCACAGTTTCTAAAAGTTCATGGGTGTCTTCTAAATGTTTGTCGAGAATTTCTAGGCCAAAAGCCGTAATCATGATGACTAAAGGTATTTTTTTGAGATTTTTCTGGTTTTTGATGGATCGAGTAAGAGCCAAGCCATCCATATCAGGAAGTTTCCAGTCAACAAATGCGAGATCAATTACTTCGTTTTGTTGAGCTAAGTTGTGTAGTTGTGCTAAAGCTTCATCGGCGTTGGGCGCAGCAAACACTTGGCAGCCTAGTTTTTGGAGTATGTCTTGAAGAATTAAACGTGCGGTTTCATTATCTTCTACCACTAATATGTTTAAACCCTGTGTAAGATGCGAGTAAATGTCATTACAAACAGGCGCGAAGTTTAATGTAGTGGTGAACGCAAATTCACTCCCCTTACCAAGTTGGCTGGTTACGCTAATGTCACCTTTCATCAGGCTCACTAGCCGTTTTACGATCGATAAACCTAATCCTGTACCGCCATACTTTCGGCTAATTGACGACTCAGCCTGGCTAAATCCATTAAAGATAATTGCTTTCTGTTCTTGGGTCATCCCGATACCAGTGTCTGACACTTTAAAAAGCAAGGTGCAATTATTTTCTGATATTTTCTGTGTTTCTATGGATATTTTTATTTCACCTGCATCAGTAAATTTAATGGCATTACCGGCTAAATTTAATAATATTTGTCGTAAGCGTAGGCTGTCACCGATCAAGATGGTTGGAACATCAGGCGCAACATCATAAATGATCTCGATGGCTTTCTCTTGAAGGCTTGACGACAGTAGTATCCCCGTTTCTTGTAACAGATCTGGAAGTGAAAATGAAGATTGCTCTAATTCAAGCTTTCCTGCTTCCACTTTAGAAAAGTCTAAAATATCGTTTAAAAGAACGAGTAGAGACTTGGCTGCACTTTGTGTTTTACTTAAGTAGTCGATCTGCTGGCTACTTAAATCGGTATTGAGAGTTATCTGTAATAACCCCAAAATAGCGTTCATTGGGGTTCGAATTTCATGGCTCATGTTCGCTAAAAAATCAGACTTAGCTCGGTTTGCGTACTCCGCTTGCTCTTTGGCTTCCGCGAGTTCTTTCTCTTTTTGTAGCTGTTCCGTTAAGTCATAAGCAATACCTAAGAAGCCGACTAACTGACCGTGGTCATCTATTAATCCACCGACATAAAGTTTAACCGGAATGTGTTGGCCGTTTTTACTGATGTAAGTCCAATGATTAATATCGGATTTGCCTAATTTTGCTTTAGCGACAAAGGCATCAAACCCGACTTCTACGGTTTCTCCTAGCTCTAACGACAGATCTTTTGCTCGTCGAACGACCTCTTCGGGTAAGTGGAATATAGCTGGTGTTTTTTTTCCCACCAGTTCACTGGCACTGTAGCCGATCAGTTTTTCTGCAGAGGGGTTAAATATAGTGATTAATCCATCTAGATCCGTCGCGATAATAGCGTAACCCGCACTGCTCAAAATGCTGCGCTGTAGAGCATTCGCTTGCGAAATCTCCTCTGTTCTTTGGTTGACTAATTTTTCTAGTTGAAGATTGGTTTCTGTCAGTACGGCTTCCCTTGCTTGAGCGATCTCTATTTTGTGTTTGGCTAACTGATCTCGACGAGAACGCATCATTTGAATGATAAAAACAGTCAACATAAGCAATAATGTGGCCGTTAAGATCTCTTGATAAGTTTGGTTGTAAGTATCTAATGGTAGAGATTCGATAAACTTGTTGGTAGCGATAAGATTGAGCTCCCATTGACGTCCAAACAAATCAATGGTTTGAGTTACTTGATAAGGGGTTCTATCTTGAATTGAGCCGCGGGTGAAAAAATGTTTTGAATCACCGTCATTGATGTCACTTATGGTTAGAATAACATCGTCATTGAGGCCAGCCACAGCACTTAACACTTCATCTATCAAAATAGGTGCATAACTCCAGCCTACCAGCTTGCTTAATCGTTCTTCCACAGAAGAGGAATCCGCTATTTTATTGGTGTTGTACACTGGCATTAGTATTAGAAACCCTTGCAGTGCCTTTTTGTTGGCTTGCACAAGAGTTATAGGAGCAGTGAGACGTACCGAGTTATTTTTGGCTGCATCTAAAGCTGCTGCACGACGCATAGCCTCTGAACCAATGTCTAAGCCGACCGCTTGTTTATTACGCTCTTCTGGTTCAATGTATTGGATGACAAACAAGCTACTATTATGCTCTGAAAGTGAGCGAATATTGAAGGTTTTGTCCGGCCTGTCTAGGCGAGCTTGCTCAAGGAACATTTCTTTTTGCTGTGGTTCAACAAAGCGGATAAATCCAAAGCCACGAGCACCTGGAAATTCTTTGGGATAGTCACGAGTCTGGGTATAGCGAAACATTTGCTCATAATCAAATGCATCGACACCGGCAGTCATTACCGCACCTCTAAAGCCACGTATCCCGTATTGATATAGCGTAACCTTTTCTGATACCCCATTACTAATCTGCTGTAATCGAGCAGATAAATCATGTTGTATATGCTCAATTCGCTCTGTCTGATGCAGTTGATTAAAATGACTTGCGGTAAATAAACCAAAGATAAGAATAATCAAAGGCAGCCCAAGTGCATTTAAGATTGTCTTATTTAACTTTAAAGCAGCTTTCGGGCGTGCTTCTTGCGATAGATCCATTACCTTTCCCTGCTAATTACATGCTTTTTATCGCATTATTACTTGTTTTGATGTTTTTTAAGATACCTATAACAACTTTAGCAGGATATTTCTAATTGGATAGAAATGCCGTAGACGCGCCAATTCCCTATCCACTATAGAGATGCAAATTTGTGCACCAGAGCGAATATTGAGTTTTCTTGATAACCAATTATTAATTAAGGGTTAAATACATTTTGAGGTGGGTATGGATACTGAAGGAAGTGATTGACACTCATTTAAAATGTGAGTGCCAATCTAATCAAGACAATAGGAATAAATTAAACGCCAGCACGCTTGAGCAGGCCAGCCATCAGTGGCGAGCTTGAACGAACCTGTTTTGATTTGTTCTGTAATGTTTTAGCCAGCGTCGGGTTATTGATGCTTTTGGCAATGTAGGCCATTGAATGATAGAAATCTCCTGCGGATTTCATTTTATTGGCGTCATTTAATGGTGCTAACAACTGCACCATGGTTGTGCCACTCATTGCTTGTTGGGTGGCGTACTCTTGTACTGCATCGAGTAGAAGATCGAGATCGACCATCGCCTCGGCACTTTCCACACCATGTTTTTTCATCTCTTTGCGGTTACGTTTACGCATTTGCTTAATGACAAAGGCTGGTTTGTTGAGCTTTTTAAAAGCAAAGTAACCAAGAACGACTGCAAGCACGACACCGCCCGCCACATAACCCCAAATAGAACCGGAAGATTCAACAACAGGCTTTAGGGTTTCAACGGTATATTCAACGGTAGTGGGTGTATCAGACATTATTATTTCCTTAGAATGCAGCTTCAAAATCAGAAGCTATTAATTAATCTGGCAGGGGGAAAAGCGCCTTGCGATGAATCAAAGATCCATGAAAAGGAGAGCTTCTGCCTCACATTACTCTCTTTTTGGGGTGAGGAGGCAAGAAAGCAAGTCCATTTTAGGGATTATTAATGAGTTTGTTGATAATTGTGCGAGTTGGTCACACAAATTACGCCATTGCCTCTGTGTGTATGAGCTTAACGAGGTGATATAAAGATTGAAATGCACAGTCGTCATGAGGTTTAATGTTACGGTAACATTCAGTTGGAAAACAGAATAAAAATGAGCAGTATGCAACGTAAAACTAGGCCTACCCTGCAAGATATCGCAGACCGCGTGGGGGTGACGAAAATGACCGTTTCCCGTTTTCTACGCGACCCCAATTCGGTCGCATTGGCAACCCAAGAAAAAATTGCCGCAGTGATTGAAGAATTAGGTTATATACAAAATCGCGCCCCGGCGATGTTGTCGAAATCGTCAAGTAAGGCGATTGGTATTCTTCTGCCTTCCTTGTCAAACCAAGTGTTTGCCAATTTAGTTCAAGGGATTGAGTCGGTAACCAAAGCAAGAGGTTACGATACACTTATTGCTCACTTTGGTTATAACGTGCAAGAAGAGGAGGAGAAAATTGCCTCGTTGCTGTCGTATCAAGTCGATGGTCTTATTTTGACCGAAACGCACCACTCCGAACGTACCATCCAGATGCTAAAAGCGGCGGGTGTGCCGGTGGTTGAAACGATGGAGCTGCCAGACAAGCCGATCAATATGGCGGTGGGGTTGGATCACGAACAGGCCTCGTATCATGTGGTGACGCAGATGATTGATAGTGGCAAACAGCATATTGCCTATCTCGGTGCGCGTCTTGATACTCGAACGCAGTTGCGGATGAATGGCTATGATCGTGCAATGCAAGATGCAGGCTTAACCGCAGTTCATATCCTAACTCAAGAGCATTCAAGTTTTACTCTCGGCGGTGATTTACTCGAACAAGCCCTAGAAGAGAGGCCAGAGATCAACGGCATCTTCTGCACTAATGATGACATTGCAATTGGTGCCATGATGAAGTGTGCACATCGAGGGCTGAAGATTCCTCAAGATATTGCAATCGTGGGGTATAACGCGCTCGATATAGGTCAAGCGATTTCACCAAAGCTAACCAGTGTAGAAACGCCTCGGTTTGAGATTGGCAAGAAAAGTGCTGAGCTATTATTGTCCGCACTGGCTGATGAAGTGATTGAGCAGAAAGTGTTCGACTTAGGCTTTAGTGTCACCGATGGCGAGAGCCTGTAGTCAGCTTGTTATTCAGCCATTGAAGTGGTTAGGTTTGTCACTTCAATGGCTACATCAAGCTCATGTTGTATCAATTAGGGTAGAGGAACGAAGCCCCTTGATTGGCGGCAGAGACATTATCTCGGCACACTTTAAACAGATCGCGCCCCCAAGTTTGCTGTGTGAACTCAGTATCACAAGTGGCGATATCGCGGCCTTCGGTTGGCGTTAAGTTCTCTAATCGGCCTGTCACCGCATCGACGCGGATCCTATCTCCCTCTTCAATAAGCGCAATTGCGCCGCCTCTTAATGCTTCCGGTGAGACGTGAATAGCCGCAGGAATTTTACCAGAAGCGCCGGACAAACGACCATCGGTCACTAACGCAACCTGATAGCCCGCTTTTTGTAAGTTGCCCAAAATCGGCATTAACTTATGCAGCTCAGGCATGCCATTGGCTGCTGGCCCATTGAAGCGGACTACAACCACGCAATCTTGATTGAGCTCGCCGCGTTGATACGCCTGCTCAACCTGATGTTGGCAAGCGAACACTTTGGCGGGCGCTTCAACAATGCGATGTTGCTCAGCCACGGCAGAGACTTTGATCACCGCTTGCCCAAGGTTACCCGATAACACTTTAATGCCACCAGAGCGCTGAAATACCTTATCAGGCAGGGCGATTACCTTGGGGTTTTTAGTTTGAGTACACGCTTGCCACTCTAACGTATGGCCCACTAATTGCGGTGATTTTAGTTGATCTGCAAATTCACCAAACACGGGTTTTACGTCGCTGTGAAGTAACTGCGCTTGATGCAGACGCGTCATCAACATGGGTACGCCGCCTGCGAGCTCAAATTCATTGATATCCGCCGAACCATTGGGGTAAACATTCACCGCAAGAGGAACGACGTCAGACAGATCACTGATATCTTGCCAAGTCAGCACAATACCCGCCGCGCGAGCAACAGCCAGTAAATGAATGGTATGGTTTGAACTGCCACCAGAGGCGAGCAAAGCCACTAGGCCATTGACTACGCTTTTTTCTGTCACCACCTCATAAAGTGGACGGAAATGCGCCGTGCCATCGCTCATGGCGGCAAGGCGGATTGCGGCATGTTGCGTCAATGCAAGGCGCAATGGGGAAAAGGGAGCGACAAACGCTGACCCTGCCAGCATTAAACCCATCGCCTCAAACACTAATTGGTTGGTATTGGCAGTGCCGTAGAAAGTACAAGTGCCTGGGGAGTGGTACGAAGCGCACTCCATATTCAGCAGCGCGCTATCATCAACCAAACCCGCTGCGTGTTTTTGGCGAACATCGACTTTCTCATCATTTGTAATGCCAGTGGACATTGGCCCTGCGGGAATAAAAGCCGTTGGTAGGTGCGCAAACGCCAGCGCGCCCATCAGTTGTCCGGGCGCAATTTTATCGCAAATACCGAGCAGTAATGTGCCATCAAACATATTGTGGCTGAGTGAAAATGCCGTGGCTTGTGCAATCAAATCGCGTGAGAACAACGACATATCCATGCCCGCTTGGCCTTGCGTTACGCCATCACACATCGCAGGAACGCCGCCAGCAACTTGAGCCGTGTGGCCAAATGGGGCGAGCACTTTTTTGATTTGCTCAGGGTAATCTTTATACACTTGGTGCGCGCTAAGCATATCGTTGTATGCTGTGATAATGGCTAAGTTAGAACGCGTTAAATCGAGAATGTGCGCTTTTTCTTGAGAGCAAGAGGCGGCGACGGCATGAGCCAAATTACCACAAGAGAGTGACGCTTTACCCTTGCCACTGTGCTGCTGTGCCTTGGCGCGGTTGAGAAACTCATCACGCAAAGTACGGCTGCGCTGAATAATTCGTTCGGTGACGGCTGTGATGGTTGGGTTTAAGGTTGTACTCATGCTGACACCTTTTGACCATCTAAAGTGAGCTCGCGCAATGCCACTAGGGCGCGCTCTACAACCTCATCAATATCCGTATCGATATCAACGATAGCGACTTTCACTTCGTTGTCGGGGCGCTCTAACGTATTGAACTGGCTTTCCACCATGTTCGCTTTCATAAAGTGGCCTTTACGCGCTTGCATGCGCTTCATGATTAAATCAAAACTGCCATCGAGAAAGAGAAAGGTCACATTTTGGTTACCGTCACGGATTTGATCGCGGTAGGTTTTTTTCAACGCAGAGCAAACAATCACGCCGTGCTCATTTTTACTCTCTAAGCTAAAAGCCGCGTCACGGATGCGCTCTAACCAAGGTTTGCGATCGTCATCATTTAGCGGATCTCCGCCTGCCATTTTTAGAATATTGGCTTTTGGATGAAGGTCGTCACCGTCGATGAATTTCGCCCCTAATTTCTGGGCCAGTTTCGCGCCTACAGTGCTTTTTCCGCAGGCGCATACGCCCATTACAATAATGCTACTACCAGTCATACGGACTCCTTGAGTGGTATTCTGAGCTGGATCTCATTTTTTAAATTCACTTGGAAATATGACTTTATCTTATCCATGTTATCGGTAACATGTTACCCGTAACTTAGAGATTTGTGAACTGAAACACAAACAAAACAATACGTGATATAAGGTGAAGAACATGGAATTGATGACTCAAAGCAGTAACCCTGCTTACCTATTAGCAATCGCGGGATGTGCGATTGCAGCACTACTGATTTTAATCATGAAGTTGAAGATACACGCCTTCGCTTCATTAACCTTAGTCAGCCTTGGCACTGCAATTGCCACCGGCGTTGCGGCGGAAAAAGTGGTCCCAACCATGATGTCTGGTTTTGGTGGAACCCTAGCCTCCGTTGCTTTGCTGGTCGGCTTAGGTGCGATGATTGGCAAAATTTTAGAAGTGACGGGCGGTGCTAAAGTGCTGGCCGATACCTTGATAGGCCGCTTTGGTGAAGAAAAAGCGCCGTTTGCACTGGGTATTGCTTCATTACTGTTTGGTTTTCCCATCTTCTTTGATGCGGGATTGATCGTGATGATGCCGATCATCTTTAGTGTAGCGAAGCGCTTTGGTGGCTCACCATTGAAATACGCGCTGCCTTCAGCCGGTGCTTTTGCCGTGATGCATGCTTTTGTGCCGCCTCATCCTGGGCCAGTTGCGGCTTCAGAGCTTTTAGGTGCTGATCTTGGTCTGTTGCTGATTGTTGGTATCTTGGTCGCGATTCCTACTTGGTATTTTGGCGCTTACCTCTTTGGCCTGTATGCGGGTAAGAAATTTGATATTCCACTCTCTAAAGCGTTTTTTAATACCGAGCAAATTATTGATGAAAATAAATTGCCAAAATTTGCCACGGTATTAGCGATTTTAGTGATGCCTGTGCTGCTCATTTTTATGGATACAGGTCTTAATACCCTTGCGGTAGCAGGCGTGATTGACGGCAAAGCACCATTGGTTGAATTCTTGCGCATGTTGGGTAAAACCCCGGTGGCACTGTTGCTGACTCTGCTAACTTGTTTACTGGTGTTTGCCAAAGATTTTGGAATGAACAAGCTGGAAAAACTGTGCAGTGACTCGTTAGCGCCTATCTGTGCGGTAATTCTTGTGACAGGTGCGGGCGGCATGTTTGGTGGTGTGTTACGCGCCAGTGGCATTGGCCAAGCATTGGCTGACGTGTTATCCGATACCGGCATGCCTATCATAGTTGCGGCGTTTGTTATCGCAACTTGCTTACGTGTGGCGCAAGGCTCTGCCACCGTGGCACTAACCACCACCGCCGCTTTGATTGCGCCAATTGTGGCACAAACCACGGGTTTGAGTGAGTTGGATTTATGTTTTATCGTGATTGCGATTGCTGGTGGTGCAACGGTACTATCTCACTTTAATGACTCAGGCTTCTGGCTGGTTTCTCGCTTGATGGAAATGGATGAGAAAACCACACTCAAAACTTGGACTGTGATGGAAACACTGCTTGGTAGCATCGCGTTTGTGATTGTCGCTGTCCTAAGCTTCTTATTATAAAAAGCGTTTTACTATAAGGTTATGAAATGAAAACTCTTGAACAACGATTGAAAGAAATCAAAATCGTCCCTGTGATTGCGATTAATGATGCTAGCCAAGCGGTCCCTTTGGCCAAAGTATTGGTTGAAAATGGGTTGCCATGCGCGGAAGTGACCTTTAGAACAGAAGCGGCTGCAGAATCGATTCGTTTGATGCGTGCCGCCTACCCAGAGATGCTGATTGGCGCAGGGACAGTACTGACCACGGCACAAGTAGACCAAGCCATTGAAGCGGGCGTGGACTTTGTAGTCAGCCCCGGTTTTAACCCAACCACGGTGAGATATTGCCAACAGCGTCATGTGGCAATTGTTCCGGGCGTCAACAACCCAAGTTTGGTTGAGCAAGCGATGGAAATGGGTTTACGCACATTAAAATTCTTCCCAGCCGAGCCTTCAGGTGGCGTGGCGATGCTCAAAGCATTGACGGCCGTTTATCCGGTCAATTTCATGCCAACAGGTGGCGTTAGCCCAAGTAACGTTCAAGACTATTTGTCGATTAAATCCGTAGTGGCGTGTGGCGGTACGTGGATGGTACCGACAGATCTGATGGATAAAGGTGATTGGCAGGGAATTGCGGAATTGGTGAAAGCGCTATAGCCCTTTCTATTTTCTTTAAGAACAACGGCTTGCTTCGGTAGGCCGTCTTTTTATTCCGTGCGCACCTCCGACCATTAACGATAAAAGTAATCGAGAGTAACGCGCGATCAAAAATCTCGTTACAATCGTTCTCCTACTCATTTCACGATAAGCCAAGCTATGTACGCAAACCGACGCGCAGAATTAATTTTAGTTATCACGACCTTATTGGCCGCTGCGGGCTGGGTGTTTTCCAAACAAGCTATTCAAGGCCTACCGCCTTTTGGCTTTATTGGCGTGCGCTTTCTTTTAGCGTCGCTGTGCCTACTGCCATTTTGTCTTAAAGCGCTGCGCCAAGCCTCACTGCACGATTGTTTAAAATCGATGAGTGTGGGCGTGTTGCTAGGTGGCTCGATTTTTTGCTGGATCCACGCGATTTCCATTAGCGACACACTAGGCGAGGGCGCATTCATCATGAGCCTCTCTATGCTGTTTGTTCCGTTATTAGCATGGCCGCTGTTTGGCACTAAACCGGCGCGCGCATTTTGGTTGTCGCTACCCATTGCACTGATTGGGCTTTTTTTACTGTCGTGGAACGGGGAGTGGGTCGTCGCGACTAGCCAGCTGTGGTTTATGGCTGCGGCCTTTAGCCTGGCATTGCATTTTAACTTTAACAGTCGTTTTTCGGCTAATCTGCCGCCGATGTTGCTCACTACATTACAACTGTTTGTTGGCGGCTGCCTTGGGGTATTACTCTCTTTACTGTTTGAGTCATGGCCAGATCAAATAAGTTTGATGACGTGGAAGTGGCTTGCTCTGAGCGTATTACTCGCCACCAGTTTGCGGTATTTGATGCAAACCATAGGTCAAAAGCACGCCAACCCCACCAATGCGGCGATATTAATGCTGCTTGAGCCAATCTGGACACTGGTTCTGAGCGTGCTGATTTATGATGAATCGATGCCAGCGAATAAGATTTTCGGCTGCGGCTTGCTGCTCTGTTCGCTTTTTTTCTATCGAATGAGCCATTTTCGTCATCGGTAGAATCTCGTTAACCTTTCAAAACGGTTTTGTTGATCTCTTTCTAGAGCCAAGGTGTGTTCTGTACTGTTGGTATTCATCCATACTTTTTGATGGCCACGGTATAGAGTCGGTATTTTAACAAAGGTGAAGATAACAGATGGTTATTTTTGCTGTTACTACTAGAAAAGTTTCTGATGAAGTGAAAAAGCCCGATAAAAAGCAGTGTACTTATCGGGCGGAGGTACAAATTAGTGTACCGAAGAGGTGTCAACCGCATATTTGGGTTTAGGCGCAAACCAAATGAAGCAAGCGGCGAGTATAAAAATGGTCGCAATCGTCATAAAGAGCTGGTTAGTTGCCACCATGACACTTTGCTTTTGTACGATCCAATCAATCGCATTACGCACTTGATCTAAGCTCATTCCACTTGACTGCATGGCTTGGGTTGCCACGCCATGTTGGTCGGTGAGCCCCGACAACTCCGAGTGAACATAACGCGTATCTCGTTCCCACGCGGTATTGATCATCGAAGTAGCAAATGCGCCAGACAATGTGCGAATGAAGCTCATTAAGCCTGCCGCTGATTCCATCTCACTCTCCTTGACACTCCCTAATGCAATGGCGGTGAGTGGCACAAAGAACAACGGCATACCAATCCCTTGGAAGAAAATAGGCCAACTGACTTGACTAAACGTCATATCCAAGTTGGCGTAGCTGCGGACAAACGTCCATAGGCCCAGCCACAACACCCCACAAAAGACAAACGGGCGAGGGTCGTATTTGCTCGATAAGTTGGCGATCAATGGCGCAAGAAAGACCGCTAATATCCCCATCACGGCTGTTGCATAACCCGACATTGTGGCGGTGTAACCCATGTAAATTTGTAACCACAAAGGCGTGATAACCGAGATGGAAAAGAACGCGCCAAAGGCTAATGAAAGTGTGACCATACTGGTGCTGTAGCCTCGATGGCGGAACACCTTCAGCGCGACAATTGGATTACGTTCGGTCAGCTCCCAAATGAGGAAAGAGACAAAACCAATCGCGGCCACAACCGCTAAAGCCACGATGCGTGTTGATTCAAACCAATCATGGTCCTTACCTTCATCGAGCATAATTTGCAGCGCACCGACCCAAATAACTAAGAGGATTATGCCAATAACATCAACGGGTGTTTTACTGGTTTTAGTTTCAAATTTACGCAAAATGCGCCAGCAAACGATCCCAGCAATAATGGCAAACGGCACTTTGCAAAAAAAGATGTAAGGCCAACTAAATTGGTCACACAGTACCCCTCCTAATATTGGGCCCATGATCGGAGCCACTAAGGTTGTCATACTCCAAATACCAATGGCTACATGGCCTTTGTTTTTTGGGAATATACGCATCATCAGCGTTTGTGACAGAGGCATTAAAGGCCCGCCAGCGAAGCCAAGAAAGACCCGAAACATCACTAAGGTTGACATATTGGTGGCAAATCCGCACAGCAGTGAAAAAACGCCGAACAAGATAAAGCAGGTAACAAACACTCTGATTGCGCCAAAACGAGAGGCTAACCAACCCGTTAAAGGCACCGAAATCGCTTCTGCTACCGCATAAGAGGTAATGACATACGTTCCTTGGCTGGTGGAAGTACCAAGGCTGCCCGCAATACTTGAAACCGAAACGTTTGCAATAGTGGTGTCTAAGATGGCTAAAAAATTAGCCATCGCAAGGCACAAGGTTCCAAAAAAGAGGGCACTACCAGTCAGTGGCTTGATGCCTTCGGATGCTTGATTCATCTTGGCACCTTAACCTTGATCGCCGCGAATATCGTAGCGAGCACGAGTGAGGTAACTCACGTCTTCTTGTGACAAAGTATCGATAGTCACCGTCATTGAGAGGCCAACTTGCAGTGGGTGGTCATGCAGATCGCGAGGATCTAACTCGATACGAACAGGGAGGCGTTGCACGACTTTTATCCAGTTGCCAGTGGCATTTTGAGCTGGGATCATCGAAAATGCAGAGCCCGTACCGCCAGAAATTCCCGTCACTAAGCCATGATAGCGCACATCATCACCATGCAGATCTGATGTCACCGTGACGGTTTGACCAATCTGCAAATCACGCAGTTCACCCTCTTTGAAATTGGCATCAACATGGATCTGGTCGATAGGTACAATGGTGAGTAGTGGAGCGCCTACGGGCACTTTTCTACCCACTTGCACTTGACGTTTTGCCACAACACCAGCAATAGGTGCATAGATGACGGTACGGGCTAAATCGACTTGCGCTTGCTGATAACGCGCGTTAGCGAGTAGAACTTCGGGGTTGGTTTCCACCGATGTGCCTTGGATCAACGCCGCGTTGGCTTTTTGGTTACCAATGGTCGAAAGCCGAGTCGCTACCGATTGATTCGCCGCGGCCTTCGCTGCATTTAAATTGGCTTGGGATTGAGCAAAAGACGTTTGGGCGTTCGAGAGTTCTTCACCAGACACTGAGCCTGATTTTACTAAGTCTTGACGGCGAGATAAGTCCAATTTAGCACGTTCAAAATCAGCTTGTGCTACGGCTAATTGGGCTTTAGTCCGGTTTTCATCGGCCATGCGCGCTCGCACTAGGGCATTCAAACCTTCATCGTTGGCAATGTAACTTTCGACTCGGCGTTTTGCCAACGCCAGATCAGCCTCTGCTTGTATTAGTGCTAAACGTGCGTCGGTGTCGTCAAGCGTTACTAGCACGTCCCCAGCATTAACCCATTGGGTGTCCACTACGTCAACTCGGGTCACAATGCCACTGACGGCAGGTGTCACTTCTGCAATTTCTACTGAGGCATAAGCATTGTCGGTAGTGACATAGCGTGAGGCAATAAAATACCAATAAGCAGTGCAACCAAGGGCTGCGATAAGGACAACAATAGCTAAGGCGACAAAACCTGTAATTCGATTACGGCGCGCTTGATGCGCGTGATCAGATGGTGCGTGTGTTGTGTTCATGAATAGACCTATGGAAATTAAAGTGGGGTAGAGTGGTAGCCACCACCCAAAGCATGGATGAGTGCGACATCTAAACTAAAAGAGCGTGATTCCAAATTGACCAAGGCTTGTTGGCTGTTGATCAATGCATTTTCGGCTGTCAGGACATCAAGGTAAGTTGATAAACCGCCACTGTAGCGATGGCGGGAGGTTTGGTAAGCCACGCTGGCGGCATCAACCGCTTCTTGCATTTTAGCGATACGTGCACTGAGTTTTTGGTTGCTGGTGATGGCATTGGCGACTTCTTGCAATGCTCGAATCAGTGTGGCGTTGTACAAGGCGACGGCTTCTTCATAGTGTGATTCTGCAACAGTCAATTGGCCTTCAAGGCGTCCACCCGAAAACAGAGGAAGATAAATCGCGGCACCAACATTGCCGGCATCATTGCCACTGTTGAATAAGCTGTTTAACCCAAATGATTGGTAGCCGATAAACGCAGACAATTTGATGTCGGGATAAAATTGTGCTTTGGCATAGTCGATGCGATTCGCCGCCGCCTGAGCATGCCAACGTGCGATGGAAATATCAGCGCGGTGGCCGAGTAATCCTAGCGCTAAGTCATCGGGAATACCGATCGCGGTTGAGAATACCAAAGCAGGTCTTGATAGTGACAATCCACGGTCCGGCCCATTGCCAAGTAACGCCGCAATCGCGTTTTTTTGTAGCGCAATTGCTTCTTGAATACTCAGGAGATCGGCTTCGACTAAAGCGGCGGTTGAACGTGCTTGGCTGACGGCCACTTGTGTCTCAAGGCCATTGTCATAACGTTTTGTCAGTAGATCTAACGTGTGATGTTTGATGTCTAGCGCCGCAGTTGCAGTGTCTTGATTGGCGTATAAACGCGCAAGCTCAATGTAGTGATTAACCACGGAAGTGGAGAGAATCAGCGCTGCAGATCTTTGTTGCGCTTGAGCGGCCGCATAATCGAACTGAGCGGATTCAATGAGCGCCTTATTTTTGCCCCAAAAATCAAAATCGTAAGAAAAATCTAAGCCGACAGATCCATAATCATTCCAATTTTCTGGGGGCATATACGCTTGGTAGGCGTAGCTGACTTTGGTTTCAGACGCAGAAGCGGCCATACCCACATTGGGTTTATTCAACGCGCCCGCTTGCTGCGCCATACCTTGCGCATATTTCAAGCGTGCTTGCGCTACTTGCATATCAGGTGAACTGCGCAAGGCTTCATTTACTAATGCATTGAGTTGTGCGTCGTCATAGCGTTGCCACCAGTGATCGTTTGGCCAGTCAATCGCCTTTAGCTCATTTAGCGCCTGTGCATATTGAAAGTGTATTGCTAAATCTTGAGAAGGATCAGCAAGATAAGAGGGAGCAGAACAGGCTGAGAGTAAGACGATATTAAGTATCGAGAACACTCGCAGATGAATAGGTCGCCCTCTAAGGGTGAAGTGAGCACGGCGATGAATTTTCAATGTAGTTTCCTTATAACTAAACTGTACGGTACAGTTATATGCTTGACAAGGTTTCGCTGTCAAGGGAAAATCAAAAGCTACAAATTAGAAAGTAGTGGTAGTTATGCGAGTTAAAAGTGAAGAACGTCGACAGGCTATTATCGATGTGGCAAGAGAAGAATTTATAAAGCAAGGATTTACCCGAACCTCTATGTCTGGTATAGCGAAAACCGTCGGTGGTTCAAAAGCGACGCTGTATAACTATTTCAGCTCTAAAGAGGAAATTTTCCTTGCCGTAATGGAATCTACCGCTGCCGAGCTGCGAGCGACCGCGTTCCAAACACTATCGACAAATAAACCACTCAAAGAGACATTGACCACATTTGGTTACCACTATCTCAAGTCAATTTTGTCGGCTGATCTCACAGCAATTCGCAAAATGGCCCTTTCAGAAGCAGAACATTCAGATGTTGGCCGTTATTTTTATCACAATGGCCCACGTAAAGGATGGCTAGAAGTGAGTCACTTTCTGCGCTCTTACATCGAACAAGGGAAATTGCGTGAATGTGATGAGTGGATAGCGGCAAGACAGCTGAAAGTGTTGCTTGAAGCTGAGTTGTTAGAGCCGTATGAACTTGGCGTTATTGCAGCACCAAGCAAAAATGAAATTGAAGCGGTTGTTACAAGGGCTGTTGACACTTTCGCGCTGATTTACGCTAATTGCTGATTAGGATCATCGAGTTCCTCCACCTTTTAGTGGGAGGCTAGCAGAGGGGTTTGCCGTCTCCATAAAACTCATTGAAGTTATTGAAAAAACACCCCACCCTAACCTCCCCCTAAAAGGGGGGAGGAACAGCACCTCTAAAGCATAAAGTAGCAAAACCAAGCCAGCGGTTATGTTGGCCGAATTGGTTCGTATTCTGGGCAGCTTAGCGCTCATCAATAATATTGACGAAGGGAAACGTTGAGCGCAGACTCCGTTCGTTTGTGAGTCCAGTTCGTGTTTGATTATTTTGGAGTTTGTCTTAATGTTCACCCTTCCTCCCGTCGTGATGACTATTGGGCTTTTGTTGATCAGCAACGTATTTATGACCTTTGCTTGGTACGCTCACTTAAAAGATCTCAGCCACAAACCGTGGATTATTGCAGCGTTGGTCAGTTGGGGAATTGCCCTGTTTGAATATCTCTTCCAAGTACCCGCTAACCGGATTGGCTATACGGTATTAAACCTTGGCCAATTGAAAATATTGCAAGAAGTGATCACCTTATCGGTGTTCGTGCCTTTTGCATTGATCTACATGAAAGAGCCTTTCAGGCTTGATTTTGTGTGGGCAGGGCTCTGTTTGCTCGGCGCGGTGTTTTTTATTTTCAGACCGCAAATCCTCGAAGTACTTGCGAAAAGTATTGGCTGATTGCTGGTGAGTATTTGGCAGGCTATCAATATTTAAGAGGCAAATGCCGGATAAATAAACTCGTAAAAAAAGCCGTTGTGTGGGCAACGGCTTTTTATGGGATTATTGGCTGAATTTCTTAAAAATAATCGAGGTGTTGATGCCACCAAAAGCAAAGTTATTGCTCATTAGATATTGCACATCCAGCTCACGTCCTGTGCCTGTAATGTAATCAAGCTCGCCACATTGCGGGTCGATGTTATCTAGGTTAAGGGTTGGATTAAACCAACCGCTGCGCATCATTTCTAAACCCAACCAAGCTTCAACTGCGCCACATGCGCCCAATGTGTGACCAAAATAACTTTTCAACGAGCTGATCGGCACTTTACCCAACGCGTTTGCGGTGGCGTGACTTTCGGCTATATCACCCCGGTCGGTCGCCGTGCCGTGAGCCGAAACATAGTCAATTTTATCTGCACTTAAATTGGCATCACGCAGCGCCATCTCCATGCAGATTTGCATGGTGTCCATTTGTGGTTGAGTGACATGGGCGGCATCGCAGTTGCTGGCAAAACCGATGATTTCTGCGTGAATGACGGCACCGCGTGCGATGGCGTGTTCATACTCTTCAAGCACTAAAGTTCCTGCACCTTCACCAATCACTAAACCATCACGCTGAGTATCATACGGGCGGGGGGTGGTTTTTGGCTGGTCGTTTTTGAGGCTAGTGGCAAATAAGGTATCAAATACGGCCGATTCGGTAGGGCAGAGCTCTTCACCACCGCCCGCCACCATTACGGTTTGGTAGCCGTGCTTGATCGCTTCGTACGCGTAACCGATGGCTTGGCTACCAGACGTGCAGGCGCTACTGGTTGGAATGACGCGGCCTTTGAGCCCGAAAAATAGACCTACGTTCACCGCGGCAGTGTGAGGCATCATCTGTACATAAGTGGTGGCGGTAATGGCTCGAGTGGTTTTTTCGTTGAGCATGACACCAAACGCACCGATGGCATCGGTACTGCCTGTTGATGAACCATAAGCGATACCGGTTTGGCCATTCGTCAGCACTTCATGACCAATTAAGCCTGCTTGCAGCAGCGCATTTTCGGTGGCAACGGTCGCCAGTTGTGACACGCGGCCCATACCTCGGACTTGCTTACGTTTGTAGTGGCTAGGCAGTGTAAAGCCCATTATTGGCGCGGCGAGTTTAGTGTTTAAACCCTCATACTGCTCATAGGAAGGCATATATTGAGTGGCATTTTCACAAGCTCTGAGTTTTGGCTCAATACTGGACCAGTCATTACCAAAAGCAGTCACGCCGGACATGCCTGTAACGACAACGCGACGGGTCATACTAAGCCTCCATTAACCGAGATAACTTGGCGAGTAACATAAGCGGCAATATCAGACATTAAATAGCTCACAAGGCCTGCGACTTCTTCGGGTTCACCCATGCGGCGTAAAGGAACTTGTGGCAGTGCGTGCTCTTTGACGTGCTCATCCACCATACCTGTATCGATTAAACCCGGAGCAACACAGTTGACGGTGATTTTGCGCTTAGCCAGTTCAAGCGCGAGCGATTTGGTCGCGCCAATCACGCCAGCTTTGGCGGCGCTGTAATTGGTTTGACCCCGGTTGCCTGTGATGCCCGACACCGACGCTAAAGTCACAATGCGCCCACCTTGGCGTTTTTGCACCATTGGCATCACACAAGGGTGGAGGACGTTATAAAAGCTGTCTAAATTGGTGTGAATTACACCATCCCATTCTTGTTCTGTCATGGCGGGAAACGCCGTGTCACGAGTAATGCCCGCGTTATTGACCACGCCGTAATAAGCGCCATGTAGAGCAATATCGGCTTCTAATACTTCGCGACACTGAGCTCGGTTGCTGATGTCAAATTGAATCAGTCGGCCTGAACCACCGTTTTGCTCGATGGTCGCTAGTGTTTGCAGGGCACCTTGCTGGTCGCCCATGTAATGGACGGCAATGGCAAAACCATCTTTGGCGAGCGCAATCGCAATCGCTTTGCCTATGCCTTTACTCGCACCAGTCACTAATACGTGTCGGGTCATGCTTGACTCCTCATTTTCATTTCTTCTAATTTTTGTTCTGATGGCACATACACATTTAATTGGCATTCGGCCAAAAGCTGGTGTTGGTGCTCGATTCTTGCCTTAAACACGGCCATGCCATTGTCTTGCATTAGCTGTTCAGCGTAGATATCGAGCGTTTGCCCTGTCAGGAATGCATCGCACAGTGCTCGATAACGGCGACTGCCGAGCAGAAAGCCAATCGGCGGTTGAATGCCTTGGACAAGTGAGTGATACCCAGACCACGCGGCAATGGCTTGTGCCATAAACTCGATACCGACATAGGCCGGTATGCTTTGTGTCGCCGGGTCAAAAAACAGGTGGTGCGATTCAATATCCACTTGGCAGTGGATAGATTCGCTCTGTACCTCAAGCGCGCGGTCGATCAAAATCATCGGCGCTTGATGAGGCAGCAGTTGATCAATTGCAGGAAGCTTTGTCATTAACGTAACCAAAAATGAGGCTAATATTGTTGCCACCAAAAGCAAAGGAGTTGCTTAAAATGGCCTTGTTTTCTAAATATTGAGTGGTTTCCACTAGCGTAATATCGATGTCTGGCGCTTTGTTAGCACAGCGCTGAATGGGCAAAGGCAATTGGTATTGCAGTATGTGCCAAGCAATGGCGGCTTCGGTTGCACTGGCCGCGCCGAGCGTGTGTCCAGTGAGTGGTTTGGTTGAACTCACCGCAACGTGCTGGCCAAAAACGCGGAAAATCGCTTTACTTTCCATGCTGTCATTGAGCGGTGTTGCGGTGCCGTGAGCGTTGATATAGCCGATATCATTGGCGGTTAATTTGGCATCTTGCAGCGCGTTACGCATCGCCTGTTCTGCACCGTTTCCATCTGGGTGGGGCGCAGAAATATGGTGTGCATCGGAACTGTCGCCTGCGCCCAATAGCGCAATGGCGTGAGCGTGTTGCTGAGACGGCGTTTTACCCAGCAGCATAAAAGCGGCAGATTCACCAATGTTGATGCCATCTCGCTGTGCATCAAACGGTTTACACAAACGTTGAGACAATGCCTCTAAACCGTTAAAACCATTGAGTGTTAAGCGGCACAAAGTGTCGGCACCACCGACAATCACCGCATCAACCAACCCAGCATTAAGCATTCTTTTGGCGGTGATAAAGACGCGGCCACTGGACGAACAGGCGGTCGAAATGGCGTAGCAGGGGCCGCTTATTGCAAAATAGCGAGCGATAAAATCACTGCAATTGCCTAATTCCTGTTTGTAGTAGTGGTAGTCGCTTGGGAATTCGCCCTGCTCTAACTTGTGGGCGAGTGCGATTTCGCCATCAGCAATGCCGGACGTGCTCGTGCCAACCACCACTGCGATGCGATCTGCACCATAGGTGGCAATCGCGTGGCGGACACTTGGTTCGATTTGTTGCAGTGCCGATAAAGCCAGTTGGTTGTTACGCGTATTGAACGCACTTAGATGTGCTGGGATTTCTGGTAGTGGCTCACTCACTCGGCCTACGATGGTTGCGGTGCCAGTATTGAGCGACGTGCCGTCAGCCACCATGTTGTCACAATAGCCCTGCGCTAAACTTTGGTGAATGTGCGACGAGTCACTCCCCATCGCGCAGTGAAAACCGCAGTCTTGGACATAAATAGGTGAGCGAGAATCAATAGGAGAAGTCGTGGATGAGTTCATGATAGCTATCTACGGTTGTGTGGGCGGCAAAGGGTGCTGGGCACTGAGCGTTGTAATCGTAATGGTGTAATTCAATAATTGATTGTGGAAGCGAATATCGCCCTTCATCGAGAAGGGATGTTGATAATCAATAATAATCACTGTTTCACCCAGTTCATTGATGAGTGTTCGTCTATTCTTATCATCAATGATTTGCCACTTTACCTTATTTAACGAGGCTTCCCAAGCATTTCGCGGCCAGAGCGTGATCATCAGGTTAAAGAGTATCTGTTCGGGCTTCGGCAAGGTGTTTTCTAAGCCATTGAGTACGCTGGTCTCAATAGTATCTTGCTGATAATTGAGCGATAAAATCCTCGTTCCCCAAGATGAAAACCCTGCCAGTACAATCTTGTCATCGGTGACCTGCAACTGGACCGGAAGCTGTTGGTTATGCTGGCCGTTATCATCTTGCCAATGGGCGCTGATCAACTGACTTGCCGTGACTTGGTACCCAAGTTGCGCAGGTTTGGGCAGAGTAACGAATGTGTTGGGGCTAATTTCTACCTGCGTGGAGGCTTGGTTTGGCACTAAAGAGCAGCCAGACAACATCAGTAACAGCAAGGGCAGCGCACGGCGTATTCTCATCATCATAGTTTTTCCTCATGCGCTTTCATGGCGGCAGGTTGTGATTTGATCGCCATTGGTGAAAGCAACCAAGCCACGAAAATGCCGCTCAGTACCGTCAAACCAAAACTGTGGATGGCGTGAGTTTGGCTAAGAGCAAGCAGACCAAACGAGAGTAAAGTAGTTAGTGCCGAAAGGGTTATGGCAAGCAAGGTACTGTGACTGCGGGCTTGTTCGGCAAAAAAGAGCGTGTAATCAATACCGATACCTATCACTAATACCAGCGCTAATAGATTGAATAAATTGAGCGTAGAGCCTGTTGCGACGGTGACGGCTAACCCAGCGATGCAAGCAATCAGGGAAGGTAACATAATGCGAATGCTGTGTTTCACGCCGTAGCGCCAAATAGTGAGAGCGCTGATCAAGGTCAGAGCCAGCGCAATTAACTCCATCACTTTAAGGCGATACTGCCCAAACAGGGTCGAGATCTCTTCGGTTTTATTCAAATAGGCGTAGTCGCTATTTTGCGCTGCAAACTGCTTAATTACGGCTGCTTGGTGAACCTCTTTCAACAGCACTACCGCCGCCACTTTTTGCTCAACTTCACCTAAATAAAGAAAGCGCAGCGGCTGGGAAACATCATGGGCTAAATAATGCGCCAGTGTCATGGGCAAAAATGACGCTTCCAGTTTAGGAGCCGAAGATAGTTTCAGCGTTTGAGCCAGTACTGCGCCTTGGTTTGCGTACAGTGCTTCAACCAGTGCGTAGTTTTCTTGCTGACGCTTAAGCGAGCTGATGTTTTGGCTTAAACTTTGGTAGCCAGAAAGTACGCCTTGTTGTTGCCATTGTGAAAATTGCGTATCTAATTTTTCTAACTGCTGCATTAATGCTTCATCATCGTTGGCACTGACGACCAACATTTGCTGTGATGATTGAATACCAGTCAAGGCGCTGATTTGCAGCTCTTGCTGTTTCAAGTCGCTAGGCATGGCTTGTAATTGTCGAATGTCATCGTTGTAGTGCACTTGCGTCAGGGCAAGACTGCTGATGATCAATAACGCCGTGGGTAGGCCCCATTTAACCCATGGCTTTTGCCAAAGCGCAAACCATAAAGACCAATAAGTGATGCCGGGAAGCGTTCTCGATGAACTTGGTTTTTTGGCCAAAATCGGATACCAAGCCACGACCGTCGCGTAAGCGGCAACGAGACCTAAGGCGGAAAATAGCGCTAGCTGTTGTAAGCCGGGGAAAGGGGCGACCAGTAGACCGAGATAGCCAATTAAACTGGTGATTAACCCTAAGGTAATGGCGGTCAGAATATGCTTTAGTCCTTGCACGCTGTCCCAGTGTTCATTTGCGGCAAGGCGATCGGTCAGGTAGTGAAAGGCGTAGTCGATTGAAACGCCAATCAGGCTGGCCCCAAACACTAAGCTAAACAGATGGATCTGACCAAAAAACGCGGTGGTGATCACCATGGCAACCACTAATCCAACGGATACCGAGAGCAGTGCCAACAGTAAAGGCATGGCACTGCGAAAAACCAGCATCACCAACAGCACAATACCGAGTAATGAGAAAAGGCCAATAGTGCTGATTTCTGACTTGGCACTTTGAATACCAAAATCGGCGTAAAATAAAACACCAGTGTGATAAATGTCCGCGCTAAATTGTTGCTTGATGCGTTGTTGCCATTGAGCAATATCGGGCACCACTTGTTGCGCTTTGAAACTGTATGGTGAGTCGTTGAGCTGCGCGGTGATCAGCACGTATTTTTGGCCTTGATACTCGCGGGTTAAGTATCCATCTTGCAAACGAAAATGAGACGATAGCTGGCTAAGTTGCGCTAAGTAGTCGCGAAATAGCAGAAAAGGGTCATGACGGAGCTCTTGCCCTGTTACCCCAGAAAAAGGGTTATATAGGGCTTGCACCACGGTTTGCACTTGTTGTTCGGGATGTTGACTGAGCTGATTGCGTTGCTCGCTGGTGAGCAGTTGTGCTCGATGTTGAAAGTAGTAACTGGCCCAAGCGCTCTGTTGAGTGTCATCGATTTTCCCAACCACATCCTTGAAATAGCTACTCTGCTTGAGCTCGCTTTCTAGCACTGTAACGGATTTGAGTCGGTCAGCCTCATTGGGCGCAGTGACAATAAAGACCACCTTATCGCTCATACTGGCAGTGACTTTTTCAAACGCTTGCTCGGCGAGCACACTTTGCTGGTTGACCGGCAGTAGCTTAAGGATATCCGTCTCGATCGGTGAAGCCGCCGAAAAGACCCACTGCTTGAGTAGTAAGCCAAGACAAAGGGTCACAAAAGCCAACCAGAACAATGCCAGCCGGTTCGATTTAGAAGTTAAACTGTGCTTGCTCAGCATGGGTTAAACGCTCTGGCTGGTGGTTTTGGTTAGTAAACTGAATCTCGGTTTTGTCGCCTCGCACTTCTTGCAGGATCAAACCATCAATGTCATCTCGCCCCGTTAATGTTATCGAGGTAAACACCGAGCTCAGTGGCGCATTTCTCGGCGTTAAATTTAACTGCCACTGGCCATCTTCGCTGTGCAGCGTCATCGTAAATTGTTCATTCAATTGCTGCGTGTCACCATGAAATACCGACAAAAAGAGATGGCTGAAATAAAACGCCATTGGGTTCTCTTTTTCGGTAATCACCTGTGGTGGTTGGTTAGTAAAAGTTTGGCGAAGCTTGTCTTGAGTTAGCACCAAATTAACTGGAAATGGTGAGTATTGTTGCCAAAGTAAGCCATTTTGTTTATCAAGCAAGAATTTCCCGGCTGACGACAGTGGCTGTTCGAACATCTCAATATGGCGGAGTTGAGTAAACTCTCCGCGTACGATCTGGTGTTTCGCCAACTGCGCTTGCAGTGAAGCGAGGTCGGTCACTTGTGCCCAGAGTAGGGGCGAGAATAGAGCTAAAGTTAGCCATAGAAAACGGCGCATCATAATTTCCCGTAGGTATGCCAGTGCTGCACTTTGTCGGTAAATAGCGTTGGGGAAGCGAAACACATCTCTTGCGTGTCGATGCGAACCGCTACTTGAGTGGTGTGTGCTTTACACATTCGTTGCCCGGTCTGGCTATCAAAAATCATGTAGTCAACACGTAAGCGATTTTCCCATTCTGTCAAGGTCGCTTTGATACGAATAGTATGGTTGAACGGGATCGCTTTCACGTACTTCACGTGGGCATCAATCACCGGCCATAGGTAGCCCGACTGAGTCATCGCGTGATAGCTGTAATCAATTTTTTCCATCAGCACGCGGCGTGCTTCTTCAAAAAAACGAAAATAATTGCCGTGGTAGATAACGCCCATTGGGTCGGCATCTTGAAACGAGGTGACTAAAGTCACCTCGCTTTCCAATGGATGGAGTACATCGCTCATCGCGCTTCCTAGTAAAGTGTCCAGTGGCGTTGTTGAATGCGGCTAATAAAGTGGCGCAAATCATGTTCTAGCGGACGATCTTCCACCACAAAGTCAAACTCTTGTAACACGGCTAAGCGCATCTGCTTGATATTGTGACTCATGTGTTGCTCATCCAGCTCATGATGACGTTTGCGCAATTCTATTGCTTGGGTCGCTGCCAACAGCGAGGCGGCCGCCACTTGTTCTGTCAGTTCAAGCACACGTAGACAATCACGCGCGGCAATGGTTCCCATGCTGACTTTGTCTTGATTGTGACACTCAGTCGAACGTGAAAAAACGCTGGCAGGCATGGTATGTTTCAAGGCTTCGGCCGTCCACGCTGAAATGCCAATCTGCACGGCTTTAAAGCCGTGGTTGATCGGTTTTCTTTCACCTTCTGCGCCAGTTAAGTTAAAAGGCAAACCGTTGTTGAATTTGTAATCCATCAATTGCGCCATTTGGCGATCGAGCAAATCGGCTAGGTTAGCAACCTGTGTTTTTAAGGTATCCATTGCCATGGCAATGTGGCCGCCGTAAAAATGACCGCCGTGCAGTACGCGTTCATTATCGCCATCGATGATGGGGTTGTCGTTGGCACTGTTGAGCTCATTTTCAATCAGTTGACGTAGCCACGGCAGTGCATCTTGTACGGTGCCAATCACATGGGGTGCGCAGCGCAATGAATAGCGATCTTGCAGGCGATCACTGTTGCGAGGTGGGCGTTCTGCTTGTAAGTCATCGCGTAGCCATGCTGCGATTTGTTGCTGACCAGGATGCGGCTTGACGGCAAATAGTGCGGCATCAAAATGGAAGTCGTTACCCTGAATACCGACAGACACCATGGCGGTAATTTTGGTGCAGAGTTGAGTTAAATACTCGGCGCGTTTATAGGCTAAACAGGCCAAAGCAGTCATGACTGATGTGCCGTTCATCAGCGCTAATCCCTCTTTTGGTTTTAGCTTGATCGGGCGAATACCCAGTTCGTGAAACACATCTTGAGTTGGGCGCATCTCACCTTTATAAAGCACGTCGCGCTCACCAATCAGTGTGGCCGCGAGGTAGGAGAGTGGCGTTAAATCGCCGCTTGCCCCGACCGAACCTTCTTGTGGAATACGAGGGGCGATATCGTGGTTGATCAAGGTGACGATTTGGTTAAGTAGTTCATGGCTCACACCAGAGACACCTTGCGCTAGTGAACACAAGCGTGTTGCTAATACTGCGCGAGATTGCTGATGGCTTAATACCTCGCCTAAGCCACAGCCGTGAAAGCGAGTCAAATGCAGTGGTAATTGGTCTACTAGATTCGGTGGAATGGCAACGGTGCATGAATCACCATAGCCGGTGGTTACGCCGTAAATCACGCCTTCTTCTTTTAAAAGTCGTTCTAGAAAAGCGACGCCGCGATCAATTTTAGCGGTGAATTCCGCTGAAGAATTGAGGTTGGCCTGCGCGCCTTGCGAAATCGCGACAACATCTTCAATGGTGAGGCGATCGACGCCAAAAGTTATGCGGTTATCTGTCTGAATCATCATGCTGCTGTTTACTTAGAGTCCAAAAGTTGAAAAAGTTATACCACTGCAGTGGAGCTTGCAGTGTGTAATGTTCCAGCCGATCAGCGTAGCGTTGTACTACCTGCGCTAGCGCCGCTTGTCGCTCTTTTCTCGGTAAATCTATGTTGTCGCTAAAGTGCTCGAAATAGACGTTAAAATGTGGAGTTTTAGAACGTTCGTCTCTTAAGCCAAACAAAAGGTAGACGGGAGCTTTCAACACCGAGGCCAACATAAAAGGGCCTTGTGGAAACGGCGCGGGTTGGCCTAAAAAATCGGCCCATACGGCTCGGGTCTCTTTGCTGGTGGACGTTCTATCTCCGACGATCACCACCCATTCTCCCTGCTCTATTTTCTGTTGAAGCAAAATAGCGGTATCGGGGCCCAAACGGCTCACTTGAATGAGGTTCAGTTCTGAGTTGGGATTGATCGCTTTCATTACCGCATTGAAGCGTTCGGCGTGCTCGGTGAAGACTAACGCATTGATCTTAATATGAGAATGCCGACGTCCCAGAGCGCGGCACAGTTCAATATTTCCAAGGTGAGATCCTAAAAGAAGCACACCTTGTTTTCGTTCTGCTAAAGTTTGGAACGATTCTTGACCATGAATGGTCAAATTTTTTACCGAAAAATCGCCTTTCCATGCCGCCAATTTATCCAGCATAGTGTGGCCAAAAGAGAGCAGATGGTTATAGCTAGAGAGATGATTTGGCAGCGTGATTTGGCGACGGTTTGCGTAGCTTTGTAAGTGCTGTAAATACTGTTCAGAGGCTTGGCGAGCTTGTTTTCCGGTAAGGTAGTAATAGCTCATTACAAGTTTCAGCATCAGGTTAAAAATCGGTCGCCCGAGTAGGCTATATACCGCCAGTAACGCTTTAATACCCAGAACCGTTCCTCGTTCTTGACGCTTTGACCAGTGCTGGTTTGGCTCTGCGCCACTTTTGTTGTGCCTGCTTTGGTTGCGTTTCAGCAGTTGAGGAATACGCGGTAACATGCCAAAAAATAATTTGCTGTGCATCCAACTGATTTTGACGTTATCCCACAGAGCATCAAAATGAGAGACGCCTCCTTCAGGATAAATGACGCGGGTTTCCACAAAATCGATATCGACCCCGTGCCAATACATGCGAACTAAGATTTCGATATCGAAATCCATGCGCGTGCCGATCTTATGGTTATTGAGCACCTCAACGGTGAGGTCTACAGGATACGCGCGAAAACCACACATACTGTCTTTGATCGTAAAGGATAGCGTTTCAATCCAAACCCAAATATGCGTTGCGTAACGGCCATATAAACGCGCTTTGGGTACGCTGTCATCGTAAATCGGCTGACCAGAAATTAGGTGGTTTGGATGTTGCTTTGACGCGGCCAGTAATTTAGGCAGCGCTTGTAAATCGTGTTGGCCATCGGCATCAATTTGGATGACGTGACTAAACCCCAACTGCTGCGCTTGGCGAATGCCAGCCATTACCGCGCCACCTTTGCCTTGGTTTTGTTCTAGGGTAATGAGGTGAACATGTGTTTGCTGAGCGACGTTTCTCAACGCCTGTTTTGTTTGCTGATTGCTGCCATCATCAACCAGTAAAATGGGAAGTTCAAATGCGCTGAGTGATGAGACAACTTCTGCTACTGTGCTGCCGTGGTTGTAGCACGGAATTAAAAAACAAGCTTGATAATCAGCCACAGATTTCACCCAACTTCATTTTTCCTGATGAGTGAATGATGTTTAAACCCTCGCGCTGTGAACTATAACTAAACGCGAGTTTCTGTTTTTCCTCATCCCAACTTAATGCCAGTTGAACGGTCATGTCTGGCAAGATAGGTTCTTGGAATTTGATCACTTCCATACCTTGAAAGCTTGTGGGTACAGATAAGTATTCTCGTGCATAGCGCAGTGCCCAATCGATTTGGGTAACGCCTGGCAGCAATGGGAAATGCTCAAAGTGTCCTGAAAAATCAATGATGTCGGCGTCAACGCGCAGCGTCAAATTCACCGTGTGAGGCTGAGTTTCAGCACATAATAATGTGGGTGTTCTTTTGGCCATAATCTATTGGGCTTCGTTATTTTTATGGTTGGAATAGTGTTTCTAGTTCAGCAACAAGGCGCTTACCTTGGCTATTGAGTGGGATCTCTTTTACCACTCTAAAGCGTCGAGGTACAGCAATAGGTTCTAGCCATTGGCGCAGTTCAGAACGCAGCAACAGCCAGAACTTTCCCTTTCCAAGTTGAGCTAATTTTTCAGTGCCGCAGGCTGACAGTACAATAGCTGAGATTAAGATCAAACGTTCACCGTCTTGCTGTGGTAACACGGCTGTTTCACTGATCCACGGTAGTTGTTCAATACGCTGTTCCACTTCAACCAGTGAGATCCGTTTTTCTTCGATTTTGATAATGCGATCGGTGCGACCTTTCACGGTAAAGTGCCGTTGGTCGGAAAACTCACATTCATCGGCTGTTTGATACCAATGATTCGGATCAATGTGTGCAGAACGCAAGGCTAAGCAGTTCTCGCTGTTAAGTCTTGCTTCAACAGTAGGAAAAAGCTGCCATTGCTGTGTTGCACTGTGCTGTTGCCGAAAAGCGATGCCGCCAGTTTCCGTACTGCCATACACTTCGATAGGTCGTTGCCCAAACAGGGTTTTTGCATGACAAGAAGCAGAGTAGGGAAGCGGGCCACCGGAAGAAAACAGTGTGCGCAGTGGGCTTGGTTGGTGCTCTTGTGATAAGCGTTTCAATAGCGCAGGGCTACTGATCAGCACAGTGTCTGGATGCGTATGTGCGGTCACTTGTTCTGGAAATTCCAAGTTATGGCGGGCAAATGCTCGCCCTGCACACAGTGGCCATAACACACGAAATAGCAGCCCATAAATATGTTGATGAGAAACCGTACTTTCCACTTTTGCACCAATGAGCTGTTCGCCCCAAAGCTGTTCTAAAATGGCAATTTCAGCTTCAAGCTGCCGCAGTGTTTTGATGATAGCCTTAGGCTGACCGCTGGAGCCTGACGTAAACAGCGTCACGGTTTGTGTCTCTAATGAAAGTGGTGCAAAACAAACGGCTTCATCGCGCATGTCGTTGGGTAGCGCTAAATGGTTAAGAGAGAGAGTTGGCGTAGAATTGGGTATTGTTATTGCCTCATCACACAGCAACAACTCAAAGTGTTGGCTCAGTTCTGCCAGTGCCGCAGGTTGATAATTACCGGGCAGAATTAATGATTTTTGCGTGTAACAGACGGCGAAAAAACCGACTGAGAACCGATAGCTATCGCCAGCACACAGTGCAATATGATGTTCATTTCGCGACGCTAATTGCCGGCTTAGTTGGCTGACATCGGCGACAAAGTTTGCCCAGTTAATGGTGTTATTGAGGTCAAAAGCAACACAATGCGAATCGTTTCTTGGTGAGGAGAGTAACGTTGCAAGCGAGCAAAAATCGGGGTTGCCGAAAGTCATAGCGTACCTAGCCTTTGCGAATCCTTTGTCTTACTAGCCATTCCGTTACAAAGAGGCTGCCAGCAAGGAGATAACTGATCAATCCGTTATACAACGTCCAGATCTCGATAGATTGGAAGCAGGTATAAAGTGCGATGGCTCCATTCATGATGAAGTAGAGGCACCACACTTTAGTGACCGTGCGTGTGTACTCAATGCCACTTTGAGGAAGTTCCGGCTCTTGCAGCCTCGCCAGCCGTTCAATCACTGTTTTCGGTTGTGTTAGGCTCAAGGCAAAAAGAGCCAAAAGACATACATTAACCACAACAGGATAAAACAGCAGCCAGCCATGTTGCTGAAAGAGCATCCCCAAAGCCACCAAAGTGATACCAACGAACCCACTAATCCAAGCCAGTTGCTTCAGTTCTTGAAGTTTGGCTTGCCAACCAGAAAGAATTCTTAAAGCAAAAATAGCGGCTAAGAAACCCCCTATAGCTTGCAAACCAAACTGATTAATTCCGAAGTAGACCGCGAGTGGGTAGGTAAGCAGGACGATTGCAGACAAAATCGTCAGCAATCGCCGCATTAGCTTTCCTTAACAAGTTCAATAACCGATTCCACCACATCATTGACGGTGCGAACGGTTTTAAACTCTTCAGGCTTGATTTTTTTGCCAGTCACTTTTTGTAAGTGAACGACAAGATCTACAGCATCAATACTGTCGAGATCGAGATCTTGATAAAGGTGAGCGTCTGGTTGAATATCGGCTTCATCAATTTCAAATAGTTCAACGAGAGCTTCTTTAACTTGATCAAATACTTGTTGTTGGTTTACTTCTGTCATAACGCTATCTATTTATTAGTGGCTAGTTTGAGATGAAATATAATTTGCTAAGTTTGCCACTGATGCAAAGTGTTGGCGAGTATTGGAGTCATCAGCGTCAATGACGATATTATACTTCTTTTTAATGGCCAAACCGAGCTCTAAAGCATCGATAGAATCTAAACCTAACCCATCGCCAAAAAGTGGTGCGTCAGTTTCGATATCGTTAACTGAGATATCTTCAAGATTTAGTGCGTCGATAATGAGCTGTTTTATTTCTGTGTGTAGTATTTCCACTTCAACCTACTTATATAATGTTCTAGCCGTTTTGAACAAAACTTTGATATACACTTCCCCACTTAAAGTTGCAGCGGTGTTGGCTACGTTCGCTCACCCCAATCATATCGTTATCTATATGGATGGGGGACTTACTCACTTTCCGCTTCGCTGCAACTTGACGTTATGGGGCGATAACTTCAATAGTTTTGTCATTTCTGGTTATTGTTTTGGGGGAAAATCACCTCTGCAAGGTGGCGATTTAAACGTCGTGCTGCAGTGGTGGGGTTATCAGCACCTTCAATAAAAGGTGTGACGACAACTTTACCCTTTATCTCCACATGGAAAAAGGGTTTGGTTTTAGGAACTTGGTACCACTTTTGCTCTTTTGTGAGAAAACTCGGAGAAACGGTAATATGTACGATGCGTAAGTCTCTTTGAGTTCGGATTGCGATTTGCGCCGCACCGCGCTGCAATTTGGGTTTAACACCGGGTGTGGTTCGCGTGCCTTCAGGGAAAATCAATAATACGTTTCCGCGGCTCATGCGTTCCTCGCACACATTTAACAAATCATCAGGTGTTTCATTGGGGATATAACCTGCGGCTTGAACAATCCGTTTCATAAAAGGATTGGCCCAGATAGCTGATTTAACCAAGCAATCGCACTGATGAAGTTGTGATGCAATGAGAACATAATCAATTAAGCTTGGATGATTGGCGATAATAAGGCAGCTTTTATCCTGTTTTAATAGTTCTGCGTTGGTTATTTTATAGTCGATGGCACCTGTTAATTTCATCAACTTACAAAATATATTGAATGAGTTTTGGATTGATTTTTGAACTTTATATTCTCGACGATCTGTTTGCGATGAAAATAATGCAATCAGTGGGATAATAATAAAACTCAGCGTTAATCCGCCTAAACCAAATATAAAAAAACAAAAACCTGTAGCAGCAATACGCCAGTAGCGGTTGAACTCTAACATTTTCGTTGCCATTTCCAAGCGCTTTGCGAGCCCTTAATGATCCATTCAGATTTTTCTGACAAATAGTGGTGAAGAAACGACAATGCTTGCGGCTGTTGTGGCTTGGTATCAGACATCTGCATAGAGAGCGTAAAATCTGAACCGTGAGACAGGGTTAACCCTAAGGCATAGCCTTGAAATTGCCACTCTTCGTATTGTTGGTAGTCGCTAGGTAGTGGCTCATCAAAATCAACCAACAGCACTTTGTGACTAGGGTGCTCATTTAGATAGAGCCAAGCTTCTAATATGGCACTTTGAAATGTGTTTTGTGCTGCTGCAATCGAGGTTAACGGGATCGGTTGTTTTGAAGCGATGGTTGCTAGGCCTGCCGCTGTATTATGAACAGATTGTGAAAACGCCATTGGTGAGGCTTCTTCGCCAATCAATATCGACTTCACGATTTCAACGCTACGATGAAGCTCGCCATGACGACATGAAAATACCATGTAATTAATATGTTGTGATTCTATAGCAGTCAGTGCAGTCTGCACGGCTAATTTGCTCAAATTACTCATTCTGCGGCGCATCATAGGAGGAATATGGTCTGTGTTGAGCGTATTATCGTCAGGCCAAATCTCTTCTCTTGCCCAATTTTGCCAATCAGAAGGGTGAGATAAGCCTGCAGAATTTGCAACCCAAGTATCAATATTTAACGTGATTATTTGCTGTTGATTTGACATAAGATATTGCATTGTTTTTGATAGGGTTAAATACTATGGCACAAGATTATTCTTCGCAACTATAAACGTTTGTATCCTTGACTTAAATATTGATTTTTAAGAATTGAGTCGAACTTAGATTAAGTGTTTGGATATTGTTCACAAATTAAAGTTAGGTTTTAATGTGTTAAATCAAAAAATAGATCCTTATAACGCTTTAGAGGCAAAAACCGAAGCTCAAAAATTATCTTTTGCCCCCATCGTTTTTCATACGGCGCGTACATTACGTGACTTAGGCATATTGGCTGCATTAGATAATGCTGGCGAAAAAGGTTTAAATGCGGAACAAATTGCTCAAGAAACGAGCGTGTCAGAGTATGGCGTTAAAGTATTGCTCGATATGGCCATCAGTGCCCATATTGTTTTATGGGATAAACCGAATTATTCATTGGCTAATCTAGGCATTTTTTTGCTGCATGATGGGATGACGCAAGCCAATATGGATTTCACGGCAGACGTTTGTTATGCCGCCATGATGCACTTAACCGAATCGATCACTGAAGGCAAGCCTGCTGGTCTGAAAGAACTCGGCGATTGGGATACCATCTACCAAGGTTTATCGCGTTTGCCCCAGCAAGCTAAAGAGAGTTGGTTCAAATTCGATCACTTCTATTCCGATCGTTCTTTTCCTATTTTGCTGAAAGAAGTGTTTCGTAAAAAACCGAAACATTTGGTCGATATTGGTGGCAATACGGGTAAATGGGCACTGCAATGTTGTCACTATGATTCAGACGTTGAAGTGACGATTGTGGATCTGCCACAACAGTTGGAAATGGCGATGGCTAACGTGCAGCAACAAGGTTTTACGCAGCGTATTCATCCTTTTCCAGCCAACATGCTCGATAAAGAACAACCGTTACCAAAAAATGCGGACGTGTGGTGGATGAGCCAGTTTTTAGACTGTTTTTCACCAATGGAAATTTTGAGTATTTTAAAACGCGTTCGCGCCAATCTTTCTGCATATTCGACGGTTTATATTTTGGAACTGTTCTGGGATTCACAGAAGTACGATGCGGCTTCTTATAGCCTCAATGCCACCTCTTTGTATTTTACCTGCCTTGCAAATGGTAATAGTCGCTTCTATCGCAGCGAAGATTTCTTAGAAATCGTTCAAGCAGCAGGATTACAGGTGATCAAACGGACCGACAATATTGGCCTTGGCCACACCTTGTTAGAGCTAAAAGCCCAAGCTTAATTAAAATCGATGCGAGTCAATTCATGAATAAAGAGATAACTCAAGTTGTTATCATTGGTGCGGGCCCTTCGGGTTCGACTGCCGCGGCATTACTCCATGCGCAAAACATACGCGTGTTGGTTATCGAAAAAGCACTTTTCCCACGCTTTTCTATTGGCGAAAGCTTATTACCTGCTTGTATGGAAGTGATAGAAGCGGCGGGAATGTTACCTGATGTTATGCGTGCGGGTTTTCAATATAAAAATGGTGCTGCCTTTCGAAAAAATGGTGTATACGCTCAGTTTGATTTTACCGACAAATATTCGAATGGGCCGGGAACCACTTTTCAGGTACAGCGTAGTCAATTTGATAAAGTATTAGCGGATTCTGCTGTTAAGCAAGGGGTTGAAATTCGTTATCAACATCAACTGACGAATATCGAATTTGAAGAGAATAAATCACAATTATTGGTGACGGATCAACACGGTATAACGTATCAAATTGAAGCCGACTTCGTGCTTGATGCCAGTGGCTTTGGCCGAGTATTGCCTAAGTTACTCGATTTGGAAGAGCCATCGTGTTTACCTCCGAGAAAAGCCATCTTTACCCATATCATTGATCATATCTCCCCTGAACAACCAGACTACGACCGAAACAAGATACTGATCTCCGTCCATCCGCGTAATCCTGACGTATGGTACTGGCTCATTCCTTTTTCTAACGGCACATGTTCATTAGGTGTTGTCGGTGAACCGTCGTTTTTTGACGGCTATCCAAGTGATAAAATTGCGGCGATCCAGCAATTGGTGAATGAAATGCCTGAGCTGGCGGAACTGCTTTCGAAGTCCGAATACCCTAATCCTGCTGGTGAGCTAGGCGGCTATTCTGCAAATGTTAAGCAGTTGGCCACGGTAAATTATGCGTTATTAGGCAATGCTGGTGAATTTTTAGACCCGGTGTTTTCATCAGGTGTAACGATAGCCATGAAATCGGCTCAGTTAGCCGTGTCTTGCGTTGTACGCCAACTAAAAAACGAAAGTGTAGATTGGCAGCAAGAGTATTCTCAGCCATTAATGGTCGGAGTGGATACGTTCCGCACTTATGTGGAAGGTTGGTACAACGGCATGTTACAAGAGGTGATTTTTTACCAAACGCCCAACCCAAGAATAAAGCAGATGATTTGCTCTATTCTTGCAGGATATGCTTGGGATCGTAGTAATCCTTATGTCGCTGAGCATCAACGACGCTTATCAAGTTTAGCTGAAATTATTCGTACTTCATCTCATTAATAATATCCGCACCGAAATTATGTTTTGGTGCGGATATGCATCTCACATTCTAATTTTATGGGTTTATTCTCTTGTAAGATTATTCCTACACCGAATTAACGTGTTGATAAATATGTATTTTAACCAATTTTGTTCTGATGCCCTATTCTTGGCAATGACGAGCAGGATCGTTAAACTAGTTGGATATTGGAATCAATATCACGAGAATGAATTTGTTACGTATCTACTTGCTGTTAATTTTAGCAATTAACTTACTTTTTAATACTGTTTATGCCGCCGATTATTTATCAGATTCGGAACGTACCTATTTAAAAGCAAAAAAAGTCATTGTAATGGGTGTATTGTCTGAACCTTGGCTACCTTATTGGGGCGGCATTGAGAATACAATCGGTATTCAACATGATTATGCGGTAGGGATAGGAAAAGAGCTTGATGTCAAAATTGAATATCGTAGCTATCAATCGATAACTGATCTTGTCACTGCTGTGCATGGTGGTGATGTGGATTTTGCTATTGGTTTTAGCAAAACAAAAGAGAGAGAAAAAAATATTTTATTTACCTTGCCACTCTATAATAACCTACGAGTGATTTGGCTAAGGGACAAAAAATTAAATCAGCAAGATATGAATCATTTGAAATGGGTTTGCGTACAAGGTTCATCTTATTGTGGAACATTAGAGCAGAGCCATTACCCACACATATTACTAGCACAAAGTTTCTTAGAATCAGCAGAAATGATGAAGCAAGGTTTAGCCGATGCAACGATAACCAACTATATATCACTCAATCATTATATCAGCCCTAATTCTGGATATGACGGTGAGATTATTGCAGATGGTCGATTAGGTGTCGAAATAAATAGAATCATTTTGCCGATGGGAAATAATGAATTAAAAAACATTTTTGATAAACTCATTCTTGCTGAAGCAACAGGAAATACAGCTAATAAGATAGACTCGACTAATATTTATTTTTTGAATAATAAAGACAGCCTAAAATTATTAAGTCAAGAAAATAGCAATCAAATTGTCAGATACACCATAGAAGAAGATATATATCCACTCTCTTATTGTGATGAGGGTGATAATCAGGTGAAGGGATATGTCCATGATTTACTCAAGCTCATTGAGTCAAAAAGCTTTCTTAAATTTCAGTATGTGCCGGCCAATGGTAGAGATATTAGACAAATGCTTATCGATAATGAAGTCGATTTATTGCCTTCATTAAATGTCGATGACATCGATAATCGTGATTTTATAGCGACCCCACCTTACACTAATTTGCAATTTGGTTATGTGGTCACTAAAAAGCCTTTTCAACAGAAAAAATTAGCGATATTAGATCGTACTGGTTACTTATATAGCCACTTAAAAATCTATGAAGATAATAAAAAAGTTAAAGTTTATAGAGATCTAAAAAAGGTTATTCTAGATTTAAAATCAGGTAAGATAACTCATGCCTTAATGAATCAAGATATTATAAATCAGCAAATGGCATACCTTGGTGATAAGTTTTTGATACTTCCAGCAATAGATAATGAAGGTTACTCTATTAATATCGGTATGGTCTTTCGAAAGGATGAGTCGATATTGTTTGAAATGCTCAGCCGATCTTTAACTATGGTAACTGAGTCTGAGATTAATGCACTAAAATCACTCCATAAGAAAGTGAATGTGAATTATGGTTATGATAAGCAGCAAGTTATAATCTATTCTTTGATTGCAATGTGTATTTTTTTGTTTTTATTATTATTTGGAATAATTATATTTTACAAGTTAAAAAGTTCCTTAAAATACAGTCAAATCAGTTCAAAACTTTCAGAAGTTCAAGTGCAATGGCTGACAGATTTGCTCGATAAAATACCCAGCATGATCTTCATTTCAGATGTGAATGGGAAAGTAGTGTTATCTAACCGTTCATATAAGCAATGTAGCAAGGCTTCTCTAATTAGTGATGATGTGAATTGCCTCATATGTACTGGCATCGGATCTGTCGATCTGTCGAATAAACACTATCAGATTGATGAGAAATATTATGTCATTAATCATGAATCGATTGCGCATCCCAAGAGTGGGGATACTCATTACTTGACCGTTTGCAGTGATATCACAGAACTCAAGCTCTCAGAATTAGCATTACGTGATTCTAATAATAAGGCACTAGAAGCTGTAGATGCGAGGAATCATTTTTTAGCTGTAATGAGTCATGAGCTTAGAACGCCAATTGCGGCCATGCTAGGGTTGATGGAGATTTTATCAACTCGAATTAAAAACGATGAGAGCCGTTTGTTATTGACGAATGCAATTCGTTCTGCCGAGAGAATTAAGCACCATGTCCATGAGATTTTAGATTTTTCAAAAATGGAAGCTCAGCAATTACAATTAGATATACGCCAGCATAATATTTTAGAAGAGTTATGTCCCACGATTAGAAGCTTTGAAGCGAGTGCTAAGTTGAAAGGCGTTGAGTTCGTTGTTGATTGGGTGCCGACAGCTATTATTTACGCAAAGTTTGATGCATTACGCTTAAATCAGGTTCTTACCAATGTATTAGCCAATGCTGTTAAATTCACTACGGCAGGTACGGTTTCCATCCACGTTGAATTGACGGAAGAACAGATAGTCTTTGCCGTAAAAGATACGGGGTGCGGAATGAATGAAGCGCACTTGGATTCGTTATTTAAGCCATTTATGCAAGCGGATAAAACCATTACTCGCCAATATGGCGGTACTGGGCTTGGTATGTCAATAGTATCGAATTTAGTCAATCTAATGGATGGTCATATTACGGTTTCCAGTACGCTGAATGAGGGGACTCAAGTAACGATAGTGCTTCCCATTTGTGGTGAGCCGCTATCTGAACCGTTGAGTCAACGTAACTACCGTTGCACTAACGAACGCATTATCGAGTGGTTGAAGTGTTGGCAAGTTTCGGTGAGTCAAGGTGGTGTATCCTTGGTCGATTTTGACGCGATAATGACCAAAAAACATCTCTATCCTGACCTTCTTATTGATAAGATAAAAGATAGTGAACAAGTGCTGGTTCAACCGAAAAAAATGAAACTTTGTGGGCATGTTTTGGTGGTTGATGATGACGCTATTAACCGTTTGTTATTAAAAAAACAGCTGCATGAACTTGGTGTGCAAGCAACCATTGTTGGTGATGGAGAAGAGGCATGCCACCTTTTACAAAGCGAAGACAGCCAGTTCGATTTACTACTAACGGACTGCCATATGCCTAAAATGGATGGTTTCGCTTTAGCAAGATTTGTTAAAAATCATATTCCGCAAGAGAGATATAAGGTGGTTATCGGTTGTACGGCGGAAGACTCACGGTTGATCGCAGAGAAGGCTTACCAGTCTGGTATGGAACACGTGCTGTATAAACCCTATTCGTTGGCGTCGCTGTATACTATGTTGAGTGGTTATCTTTCTATGTATCCTTTAGTAAATGCTGACTCAAAAAGCTGGCTTGAGAGCTTTTTACCGGGTGAAAAAAGTGAAATTGCTTCTGTTGTGGCAGAATCTTTAGCGGCCGAGGTCGATAGACTCGAAAAGCATGATTCTGATTACAAAATGATAGCTCATCGTGTTAAAGGCTCTGCCGGGGCGCTTCAACTGGATTATCTCGCGAGTCTTGCGGTTAGCTTGGAGCGCGAATTAGAACCACAAGCTGTTGTATCTGCAAAACAACGGCTGATAATGGAAATGAAAATCGTGATTACACAAGCACAAGAATGGTTAGATAAACAGCAACGAGTAGATGACGAATGAACATTTTGATTGTCGAAGATGATCGAATTCAAGCCACGAGTTTGAAACTGAAACTCAGACAACTTGGATTGAATAATGTCGATATTGCAGCAAATGGACACCAAGCGTTGGCTTTATGCTTGCGCAAAGAGATATCGCTGGTTTTTTGTGATATTCATATGCCGGAAATGGACGGAGTTACGCTTTTGTCGATGCTTGGGGATAAACATCCTTCACTCGGAATTATTATATTGAGTGCTGTTGACGATGCTGTTTTAGACCTTACTTATAACATGTGCTGTTTAGCGAGCTTTAATTTTGTCGATGTTTTACGAAAACCCTATTCTGTTGAGCAACTTGAAACCGTGATTCATGCGTTTCATGTGAAGTGTGAACAACAGGCCGCAAGCATTACGCCTATCTCATTAGGGTACAAAGAGATAGAAACAGCATTCAGCGAAGATTGGTTATTCAATTACTATCAACCTCAGTTTGATTTTAAAACGGGTGCCATGGTTGGAGTCGAGGCACTTGTCCGATTAGATCACCCAGTTCATGGTGTATTAAGCCCTGCGCATTTTCTGCCTCTTATTGAAGAGCTGAATTTGATGGATAAGCTGTTTTTAATTGTTTTGGATAAAGCATTATCGGCTTTAGGCAGTTTGTCAGCCGATCTCCAGTTATCAATCAATATCTCCCAGAGTAATTTACAACAGCTGATCTGTGACCCTATTCTTACTCTCTGTCACAAATACGCGTTTCCCACTGATAAACTCACGCTCGAGCTGACGGAAGATCATGTCTATAACGGTACGACAGCATCACTGGCTAATCTTGCGCGTTTAAGAATGCATGGTGTTGGTTTATCCATTGATGATTTTGGCACAGGCTACGCCTCTCTAAGTCAGCTTTCGAAATTACCCTTTACAGAACTTAAAGTAGATCAAAGCTTTGTCCGTGATCTCTCCACCAATTATAAAAACCAGCAACTCACCAACATGTGCTTATTGCTAGCGCAATCCTTAGGCTTGCATTGTGTTGTCGAAGGTGTGGAGGATGAAGATACTTGGCAATATTTACGTCATTTAGGCGTGGATACTTGTCAAGGTTATTATTCGGCGATGCCGATGCCGATTGGCGATCTCGCTGAACTGTATAGCAAAAATATCAGCAAGCAGTTAAGCCATCAAAGTATTGAAGATGGTGTGTATTGCTTATTAGTTGGAGAAAATTCGACTAGCGCTAATGCCCTAAGAAAAATGTTGATGAGAGAAAAACGCGTTACGCAGGTGGTCGTTGCCAGTGATCTCGCTTGCGCTGTAAAGAGATTGCGTGATTTACCTTTTAATTTAGTGGTTGTGGATAGCTACTGCAGTAAAGACGCTAGTTTGCAGTTGCATCAGCATATTGAATCGATGAATTTTAAGGGAAGACTTATTTTTCTCAATGAATATCATGAAGCAATATCTGCAGAACTTGCACATGCGCGCCACATTGTGAAATCAGCTGCATTGACTGACACCATTCAGAGCATAATGGGGGAGGTTGGGCGAACAGTTAATTTTCAACCTAGTTTTCGACTCAATGAAAGACTATCCAGCAGAGAGTTGAGTGTGGCAAATTTGTTGATTCAAGGTTTGACCAATAAGCAGATAGCTAATCAACTGGATATTAATCAGAAAACAGTCAGTACTTACAAAGCGAGAATTCAAAGTAAATTGGGCATTCGTTCGGCCATGGAGCTGATTCGTTACATTGAGCTCGATCATCTTAGTGCCAGTTTGAGCATCGCTTAAACTGAATGTCGATTTGCGTAAGCATTAGATTACACTTTTCGGTGAAAGTGTTTATTTATTATTACCAATCAACACGTTGTTAATTTATTGTTAATCGATTTTAGTGACACTCTTCACGGATTTTATTTTCAGATGGCAGGATTATCCCTTTAAGTTAGATCTAACGTAACTAAGATGTTAAAAAAAGGCTGATTTTCCAGTGAAACGTGCTGAAAATGTACTCAACACTAGATGATTTAGCACTATGGTCTGACCAGATAGCGCTTGGTAACTTTAATTCACTGAGTTTGAGTTAATTGTTGGGCTATTTATCTATTCCATTAGGTAAACCATGGAATTATGCATTTTTTTGCTACGATTTTATGGCAAATTACTTCAATGGTTGCTAATGTGTGCCGCTATCCTTAGGAGTTTTTAGATTTTTCTGCTTAGTTTTTGCGCTAAATAAATCTAAAGTTCTAGCGATGCTAGAGAGCTCTCAAGGAAGTCATGGATGCAAAAATAAAAACTTGGAGTTTATGCATGTATAAAAATAAAATCACCCAAGCCCTTCTTCTAGGGGCGGGTATGGCAGTGGCTGCCACTTCTACTTTTTCTCTCGCGGCTGATGTTCCAGCCGGCACTAAATTGGCCAAAGTTCAGGAGCTCGTTCGTGGTAACGGTACTGAAGTCGCCACACTCGATCCTCACAAATCCCAAGGTGTTCCTGAGTCGCATGTAATTCGTGACTTATTGGAAGGGCTTGTGAACCAAGACGCGGATGGTAAAACCATTCCTGGTGTCGCAGAAAGTTGGGAAACGGCAGACAACAAAACATTCATTTTCCATTTGCGCAAAAATGCAAAATGGTCAAATGGTGATCCTGTCACGGCTGGTGATTTTGTTTTCAGCTTCCAGCGCGCCGTCGACCCTGTAACGGCTTCTCCTTACTCTTGGTATATGGAATATACTAAGATGAAAAATGCAAAAGAGATTATCGCAGGAACGAAAGACAAAAGTGAACTTGGCGTTAAAGCTAAAGATGACCATACACTCGTTGTTGAACTTGAAGATGCTGTGCCTTATTTCGTCATGATGATGGGCCACACAACCGTGAAACCCGTTCATAAAGCAACCGTAGAAAAGTTTGGTGACCAATGGACCAAGCCTGAGCATTTTGTTGGTAACGGTGCCTACGTTGTTGATCAATGGGTTGTCAATGAGCGTTTAGTACTAAAGCGTAACGAGCAATACTGGGACAATGGCAAAACAGTCATTAACAAAGTTACCTTCCTGCCTATTGAAAACCAAGTATCAGAAATGAACCGTTTCTTATCAGGCGAAATCGATTTCACCAATGAATTGCCAACAGAGCACTTCAAGCGTCTGAAGAAAGAACACCCGGAATCAGTATCGATTCAGGGTAACCTATGTACCTACTACTACATTTTTAATACCAAAAAAGCACCATTTGACGACGTTCGCGTACGTAAAGCGATTTCTTACGCTATCGACCGTAACATTGTGAGTGATGCGATTTTAGGTCAAGGCCAAAAACCAGCTTATTTCTTAACACCTGAAATTACGGCTGGCTTTAATCCTCAAATGCCAGCATACGGCAAGATGACGCAAAAAGAGCGCGATGCAGAAGCGGCAAAATTGTTAGCTGAAGCGGGCTTTAATAAAGACAACCCACTGAAATTCAGCCTCCTCTACAATACATCGGAAAACCACAAGAAAATCGCTGTAGCACTGGGTTCTATGTGGAAAAAAACGTTAGGTCTTGACGTTGTATTAGAGAACCAAGAGTGGAAAACCTATCTAGATTCTAAAGATCAAGGTAACTTTGAAGTGGCACGCGCTGGTTGGTGTGGTGACTATAATGAAGCGTCTTCATTCCTAACCTTAATGGTGAGCAATAACACCACGGGTGGTTTGCACTACCAAAGCGCTGAATACGATGCAATTATTGATAAAGCGTTGAAATCAACCTCAGAAGAAGAGCGCACTAAGCTATATCTGGATGCTGAAAAGCAATTAACTAAAGATATGCCAATTGCCCCTATCTATCAGTATGTTAAATCTCGTTTAGTATCTCCTAATGTAGGCGGCTTCCCGGTGAATAATGCGGAAGATAAGATCTACTCAAAAGATCTTTATATCACAGCAAAGTAAGTCCACTTACGCTGATAAAAATATAACGACTTAGACACTGCATGTAGCTATCTTCAGATAGTAATTTACATGCAGCGTCTTTCCAATTTTCATTGTCACAGACTGAAAGAGTGAGTTTATGCTTAAATTCATCGCAAAAAGGATATTGGAAGCGATACCAACCATGTTGGTGTTGATCACAGTATCTTTCTTTCTCATGCGTTTCGCTCCTGGTAACCCATTCTCAAGCGAACGTCCTTTACCACCGGAAGTGATGGCCAACATTGAGGCCAAATATGGCTTAGACAAACCCGTGTCTGAGCAATACTTCACCTACTTGACCAATATCTTGCAAGGTGATTTTGGCCCATCATTCAAATACCAAGATTATACGGTGAATGAATTGATCGCCGTTGCCTTGCCTGTCTCGGCAAAAGTTGGTTTTATCGCTTTTATTTTTACTGTTATCGCGGGTGTTTCCATCGGTACGATTGCCGCACTAAAACATAACACTTGGATTGACTACACCATCATGTCGACGGCAATGATTGGCGTGGTGATGCCGTCGTTTGTTCTCGCCCCAGCTTTAATTTATCTCTTCTCCTTGCATTGGAAAATATTCCCAGCTGGTGGTTGGTTAGATGGAAGTTTCCAATATTTAGTACTGCCAGTGCTGGGTATGTCGATGCTCTATATTGCCACCTTTGCCCGTATCACCCGTGGCTCAATGATAGAAACACTCAACAGTAACTTTATTCGCACGGCACGCGCGAAAGGATTGAGTTATCCCTATATCGTTGTCAACCATGCTTTGAAGCCTGCTTTACTGCCTGTTGTGTCGTACATGGGGCCTGCGTTTGTCGGTATTATTACGGGGTCTGTGGTGATTGAAACGATTTTCGGTCTACCGGGTATCGGTAAGCTGTTTGTTAACGCTGCATTTAACCGCGATTACTCATTGGTGATGGGTGTAACCATTTTAATTGGTTTCCTATTTATTCTTTTCAACGCCATTGTTGATATTTTGCTTGCGGTCATTGACCCGAAAATTCGCTACTAACAGGGACGTATGGTTATGTTAACGAAAAGAGAAAACCTAGCCGCGGTTGAGAAGTTTTCTGAAAACTTAGAAATAGCTGGCCGCAGCTTATGGCAAGATGCGCGAATTCGCTTTATGCGTAACAGAGCGGCAATGGTCAGCTTGTGTATTCTGACGATGATGACCCTTGCGGTGATCGTACTACCGATGATGGCCCCGTATACCTATGACAATACGGACTGGTATTCAATGCACGTTGGGCCCAATGCGGATCATTGGTTCGGCACCGATAGCCTTGGGCGTGATTTGTATGTGCGTACCTTAGTTGGTGGGCGAATTTCGCTGATGGTTGGCGTAATGGGCGCGTTGGTTGCTGTTCTGATCGGCACACTTTATGGTGCGGCGTCGGGCTTCATTGGCGGTAAAGTAGACCGCATTATGATGCGTATTTTGGAGATTCTATACGCTGTTCCTTTCATGTTCCTTGTTATTGTGTTGGTCACGTTTTTTGGCCGCAATATCGTGCTTATCTTCGTCGCTATCGGTGCAATTGCATGGCTTGATATGGCGCGAATTGTGCGTGGCCAAACCTTGAGCCTACGCAGCAAAGAGTTTATTGAAGCGGCGCATGTGTGTGGCGTCAGCAACTGGAAAATTATTACACGTCATATTGTGCCAAACGTGTTGGGTATTGTAGCGGTCTATTCGACGCTGTTGATCCCAAGTATGATTTTGACAGAGTCATTTTTATCTTTCCTTGGTCTTGGTGTTCAAGAGCCGATGACAAGCTGGGGAGCACTTCTACAAGAAGGTTCACAAACAATGGAAGTCGCTATTTGGCAACTTGCTTTCCCAGCCGCGTTCATGGTGGTCACCCTGTTTTGCTTTAACTATGTCGGTGATGGTCTGCGTGATGCGCTTGATCCTAAAGACCGATAATTAAAAGATTAAGGAAGCAATAATGAGCTTATTAGATGTCAAAGATCTGCGGGTCGAATTTACCACTCAAGATGGTATTGTTACCGCTGTCAACGATTTAACTTTTTCACTGGAGCAAGGCGAAACCCTCGGTATCGTAGGGGAGTCTGGCTCTGGTAAATCGCAAACCGTGTTCGCTATTATGGGCCTACTTGCCAAAAACGGTATTATCACGGGCAGCGCAAAATTTGAAGGGAAAGAGATCCTCAATTTGCCAGAAAAAGCCTTGAACAAAGTGCGTGCTGAACAAATTGCGATGATCTTCCAAGACCCAATGACGTCACTGAATCCCTATATGAAGGTCAGCGAGCAGTTGATGGAAGTGCTGATGCTGCACAAAGGAATGAGCAAGTCGGCCGCATTTGAAGAGTCGGTACGTATGCTAGAGGCGGTTAAAATCCCCGAAGCGCGTAAGCGAATTACCATGTATCCGCATGAGTTTTCTGGTGGTATGCGTCAACGCGTTATGATTGCAATGGCGTTGTTATGCCGGCCTAAGTTACTGATTGCCGATGAACCCACCACCGCATTGGACGTAACGGTGCAAGCCCAAATTATGGATTTGTTGAATGAACTCAAAAGCGAATTCAATACCGCTATTATCATGATCACCCATGATCTGGGTGTGGTTGCGGGTTCATGTGACAAAGTATTGGTAATGTATGCAGGGCGTACGATGGAATATGGCTCTGTGGATGAGATTTTCTACAACCCGAGTCACCCTTACGCTGAAGGTTTATTAAAAGCCATTCCTCGTTTGGATACGGAAGGTGAAATATTACCAACAATTCCTGGAAACCCACCTAACTTGCTACGATTGCCACCGGGTTGCCCTTATCAAGAGCGCTGCCACCGAGTGACAGAACGCTGTAAACGTGAAGCACCTATTTTATTGCCATTTGCCGATGGTCGCCAACGTGCCTGTTTTTCTGATTGGGAGGCTTGGGTTAAATGAGCGAACAAAAACCATTATTACTGGATGTAAAGAACCTCAAAGTTCACTTCAACATTGCCTCTAAATCCGCGTGGCCGTGGTCTAAACCATCCAACCTAAAAGCCGTAGATGGCGTTAATGTGCGCCTATATGAGGGTGAAACTCTCGGTGTAGTAGGCGAATCAGGTTGCGGAAAGTCTACTTTTGCGCGAGCGATCATTGGTTTAGTCGAAGCCACCGAGGGTGAAGTGGTGTGGCTAGGAAATGATTTGACGAAAATGCATGAGGTTGAGCGTCGCAAAACCCGTAAGCAAATTCAGATGATTTTCCAAGACCCACTGGCGTCATTGAACCCAAGAATGTCGGTTGGCGATATTATTGCAGAGCCACTTCAAACCTTCTATCCAGAACTTTCGAAGCAAGAAGTAAAGGATCGTGTAAAAGAGATGATGACAAAAGTCGGTTTATTGCCGAACGTCATTAACCGCTATCCCCATGAATTCTCTGGTGGTCAGTGTCAACGTATTGGTATTGCCCGTGCGCTCATTTTAAAACCGAAAATGATCATCTGTGATGAGCCAGTTTCTGCTTTGGATGTTTCAATCCAAGCGCAGGTGGTTAACCTGCTCAAAGAGCTGCAAAATGAGCTTGGTTTAAGTTTGGTTTTTATTGCCCATGATTTATCGGTAGTGAAACACATCTCTGATCGTGTACTCGTGATGTATTTAGGCAATGCGGTCGAGCTTGGCACCTCGGAGGCGTTGTTTGCGAATCCATCACACCCTTACACCAAAGCTTTGATGTCGGCTGTGCCAATTCCAGATCCAAAACTGGAGCGTGCTAAGAAAATTCAGATGCTAGAAGGGGATTTACCCTCGCCAATTAACCCGCCTTCTGGATGTGTTTTCCGTACCCGCTGTCCTCAAGCGACGGAAATTTGCGCACAGCAAAAACCGCAGATTAAAGGTAGTGATGAACATGCTGTGTCTTGTTTGCATGTCGAGCTCTAAATTTAGCCTGTGACAGGCTTAAGCGCGACGCATTCCTGGGTCGCGCTTTTTTTATCTGTGCGCTTAGCGGGGTAAATCGTACTGTTCAAAATTTCTGAATAACAAGGACAACTTCCTCCGGTTTTACCATTTTCTATCCTACTTATAATAAAAAAGTCATCGGAATGAGGAGTGGAGATCATGGGAAAATTAGTTGAAGGCGTCTGGCACAATGTTTGGTATGACACCAAAAGCAGCGCTGGGCATTTTGTACGCGAAGACGCAGGATTCAGACACTGGGTCGACAGCCAGCCAGATGCACGATTTCAACCAGAATCGGACCGTTATCATTTGTATGTCTCTTTGGCATGCCCTTGGGCTCACCGTACATTGATTTTTCGTCAACTCAAATCACTCACCGAACACATTGATGTTACGGTCGTTTGTCCTGACATGCTAAGTGAAGGCTGGTCTTTTGGTATTCCTGAACCTCTGTTCGGCTATACCAAGCTCCATCAAATCTACACCAAAGCAAAGGTAGATTATTCAGGGCGAGTAACTGTACCTGTGTTGTGGGATAAGAAGACTAATACCATTGTTAGCAATGAATCTTCTGAGATTATTCGCATGTTTAACAGTGCATTTAATGAGTTAACGGGTAACCAGTACGACTACTATCCGCAAGCACTCAGCAAAGCTATCGATGAATGGAATGCGTATATCTACCCCAATATTAATAATGGCGTCTATCGATGTGGGTTTGCGACCACGCAAGAGGCCTATGACGATGCATATGATGCACTCTTTACGGCATTAGATAAGGTCAACAATCATTTAGCGACGTATCGCTACTTGGTCGGTAACCAGATCACCGAGGCGGATTGGCGTTTATTCACTACACTTATCCGTTTTGATGCTGTTTACGTCGGTCATTTTAAATGCAATAAACAGCGTATCGCCGATTATGAGAACTTAAGCGGTTACTTAAAAGAGCTTTACCAAATCGACGGTATCAAACAAACGACCGATTTTTACCACATCAAACGCCACTATTATTTCAGCCATATCGGTATTAACCCAACGCAAGTGGTACCTAAGGGGCCGGATCTTGATCTTGATTCGCCCCATGAGCGCGGCTTTATTGGGTTATAACGAGGGTGGAAGTGTGCTATAAAAAAGCTCTTATGTGATACATAAGAGCCTTTTAATCAGCAAGTTAGGCTAAGAATTTTATTTTGTTTCTTGGCTTGCTTGAATCGCCGTCAACGCTATTGTGTAAACAATGTCGTCAACCAATGCACCACGAGACAAATCGTTTACTGGTTTACGCATGCCTTGCAGCATTGGACCGATAGAAACAAGGTCTGCTGAGCGTTGTACCGCTTTGTAAGTTGTATTACCTGTGTTTAGGTCAGGGAAGACAAATACCGTTGCTTTACCAGCGACTGGAGAGTTTGGTGCTTTAGAAGCCGCCACGTTTTCCATGATTGCAGCATCGTATTGCAAAGGACCGTCGATAATAAGATCTGGACGTTTCTCTTGAGCAATGCGCGTCGCTTCACGCACTTTATCAACATCAGCACCTTTACCTGATTCACCCGTCGAGTAAGAGATCATCGCCACGCGCGGGTCAATGCCGAATGCTGCCGCAGAATCGGCCGATTGAATCGCGATTTCAGCGAGCTGTTCAGCATTTGGATCTGGGTTGATGGCGCAGTCGCCGTATACCAACACTTGATCAGGCAATAGCATGAAGAAGATAGAGGATACAATCGAGGCATTTGGCGCGGTCTTAATGATTTGGAATGGAGGAACAATGGTGTTGGCTGTGGTATGAACCGCACCAGAAACCAAACCGTCAACTTCATCCGCTTCAAGCATCATTGTGCCAAGGAATACTGAATCTTGCAGTTTTTCACGAGCCACAACTTCCGTCATGCCTTTTGAACCACGCAGCTCAACCAAGCGAGCAACGTAGTTTTCGCGCACTGAGTCAGCATCGATAATTTCAACGCCAGCACCTAACTCAACACCTTGCTGCGCAGCAACGCGGCGGATTTCATCAGGGTTACCAAGTAGAACACAAGTCGCAATACCGCGCTCAGCACAAATAGATGCCGCTTTCACTGTGCGTGGTTCATCCCCTTCAGGAAGCACAATACGTTTACCTGCACGACGAGCATACTCAGTTAACTGGTAACGGAATGCTGGCGGGCTAAGGCGACGAATACCTTGCGTGCCTTCAGTGAGCGAATTAATCCAAGGGCCATCGATGTGGCTAGCAACATGATCGCTGATGAACTCGATACGTTCTTTATCGTCAGCTGGAACTTCTAGGCTAAAGCTTTGTAGGTTGAGTGACGTTTGCCAAGTGTTACCTTGCGCTTTAAAAATAGGCAAGCCGCTTTCAAAGGCTGGTTTACATAGGTTCACAATCTCTTGTGGCATGTCGTAACCGCCAGTCAGCAGTACCGCACCAATTTCAACGCCATTCATTGCGGCCAGAGAGGCGGCAACAATCACGTCAGGACGATCGGCCGATGTTACTAAAAGTGACCCTGGCTTAAAGTGCTCAATCATGTGTGGCAAAGAACGCGCACAGAAAGTGATGCTCTTAATACGGCGAGACTTAATTTCACCTTCATTAATGATTTCAGCTTTCAGGTGTTTGGCCATATCAATAGCACGAGTCGCGATAAGATCGATACTCCAAGGTACGCAACCTAACACACGAATTGGGCTGGTGTTGAAGATCTGCATCACTTCTAAATTGGCTTGTTTCGCGCTATCTGCATCATCAAAAATTTCTGATAAGTCAGGGCGAGTACGGCCTGCTTCATCAACAGGGGCATTAAGCTTGTTGATAATAACACCTGAAATGTTTTTATTTTTTGTCCCACCAAAGTTTGAGCACGCAACTTCAATACGCTCTTTCAACTGAGTTGGGTTGTCCGTTCCCGGTGTCGCGACAAACACAATTTCTGCGCCCAGTGTTTTGGCAATTTCTGCGTTCACTTGGTTAGCGAATGGGTGTTTGCGTGTTGGTACAAGGCCTTCAATCAGCGTTACTTCAGAATCTTTATTGATGTGGTTGTAACGCTCAACGACGGTTTCAAGCAACACATCCATCTTTTCGCTACCGATCAACGTTTCTGCCGCTGACATCATCATCGGTTCTGCAATGCTGATGTCGCTGTTGCGACCGATAATCGTTGAAGTGAGATCAGGTTGATCGCCACCCGAGCGAGGTTGTGCAATAGGCTTATAAAAAGAAACGCTAACACCTTTACGCTCCATGGCGCGAAGGACACCCATGCTCACGCTAGTAAGACCAACACCAGCGCTGATAGGGATAAGCATAATAGTACGGGACATGAGTAGAGTACCTCAAACTATTGAAATCAATCTAACCGAAACTAGATTGAAAAAGGAACAAAGCCCAACATGACCTTCTTCGGAAATAAGCCTACTGACCTAAATCGCTAGAAACTAAGGGTTGAGCCCCGGTAAAAAACTGGCTAACTCAGAGAGTTAGCCAGAAAGTCAATTAAAGGCCTGCCAGACGAGCAGTATCTTCAGCAATCACTAGCTCTTCATTAGTCGAGATAACCATAGCTGGAATACGGCTGTTTGCCGTTGTGATCACACCTTCGCCGCCAAAACGTGCTTTTAGGTTTGCTGCGCTGTCGACTTCGATACCGAAGATAGCCAAACGGTTTAGTACCATTTCACGGATAGGGCCTGAGTTCTCACCGATACCACCAGTGAAGACGATAGCGTCTAGGCGACCGTCAAGGCTTGCTGTGTAGCCAGCCACGTATTTTGCTAGGCGGTGGCAGAACACGTCCATTGCACGAGTCGCTTCTTCTTTCTCACCGTAGTTATCTTCAACAAAACGGCAATCCGAAGTCACTTGAGTTAAGCCTTGTAGGCCAGACTCTTTGGTTAGCATAGTGTTGATTTGATCAACAGAGTAACCCAGTGCATCGTGCAGGTGGAAGATGATTGCAGGGTCGATGTCACCACAACGTGTGCCCATCACCAAACCTTCAAGCGGCGTTAGACCCATTGAAGTATCAACTGATTGACCGTTTTTGATCGCACAAACAGAAGCACCATTGCCTAGGTGACAGTTGATGATGTTAACTTCTTCAACTGGCTTGTTGAGTAGGCCTGCAACTTCACGAGTGATGAATAAGTGTGAAGTACCATGCATGCCATAACGACGGATACCATGCTCTTTGTATAGATTGTACGGAAGAGCATATAGGAAAGACTCTTCAGGCATAGTTTGATGGAACGCAGTATCAAACACAGCTACGTTTTGAAGCTTAGGGAAGTTTTTCTTAGCGGCTTCGATACCGATGATGTGTGCTGGGTTATGAAGCGGTGCAAAGGTTGCAGCGTCTTGGATACCTTTCAGTACATCATCAGAGATAAGTGCAGATTGAGTGAACTGCTCACCACCGTGTACGATACGGTGACCGATAGCGCCAAGGTTAGCTTTAAGCTCTGGCTTAGAAGCAAGAATAGTTTCAACCATAAACGCGAGTGCTTCTTCGTGCGCTGCACCTTCGCCTAGTTGCGCTTCGTGTTTACCGTCAAGTTTCCACTTGATACGTGCTTCAGGAAGGTGAAGACATTCAGCAAGACCTGATAGGTGCTCAGCACCTGTTTCTGCATCGACAACAGCAAATTTAAGAGAAGAACTACCGCAGTTTAAAACTAAAACTAGCTTAGACATGTGTGACTACCTGTAATAATCGGTTAGGATAAAAATCATTCACAAGAATAGTAGAACCGTTGTGGAGCGCTACTAATCTTGGTCAATAAAACTTGAATTTCCGTATAATGAGACGGGGCTTTTAACGTAAAGTCGTCGATGCATTCCTTGCAGATTTCATCTCGGAGTTGCCTAAATTGTAAATAACGGCAACAATGAGATTGAGGGCTCGCAAAGAATAGCGATAATGGGCCAATATAACAAAAAAAAATTGAAATAATATTAACTTCTATCAATTTTTTACTAGATTAGTTGAATCATTAAACTATTTTTTAGTTGAATGGGCAGCATCGAGAGTGAGGGCGCGCTATGAATAACAAAGTTGGAATCGTTCACAGCCTGAAAGATGGTCAGAAATATATGGATGTTTGGCCTGTGCGTAAAGAACTAGGCCTCATTTTTCCTGAGCAACGGATCATTAAAGCCACGCGTTTTGGCGTGAAGGTTATGCCAGCTATCGCCGCAATCAGTGTACTGACACAGATGGTTTTTGAAAATACACAGGCGATGCCCCAAGCAGTGGTAGTGGCACTTTTTGCCATAAGCTTACCGTTACAAGGTATGTGGTGGCTGGGAAATCGCGCCAATACCCAGCTTCCACCTTCGCTTGCTGGGTGGTACCGAGAGCTGTACCAGAAGATTGTCGATACTGGTTTTGCTTTAGAGCCAATCAAAGCGAAGCCGAGATACAAAGAGCTGGCTGCTATCCTCAACCGAGCATTCCGTCAGTTAGATGAAGCCGCGTTAGAACGCTGGTTCTAGCCACCCAGTTAGCATGTGAATAAAAGGCAAAGAGGACTTCCGTAGTGAACTCCTCTTTGTTATTCAACTTTCGCCTTATTCTTATCTCTCTTTTTGTTACTTTACTGTTAAACCTCACTTCCCTTTAGCCTGAGTTACTGGTAATAATGTTGTCAGCGACGCTCAGTGCGCGTACATAAAAATATTAAAAACACAACATCCAACATGTATACCCAAACAATATGAAGTTGTAAGCAATCTGCAATGGGATGAATCCTAATGTGGCACAGGTTAACTGTGTTTAACGGGATGAGCGCATTTGCTAGCACTGCTACCGCTTTAAGTAGGAAGGGTATAATGCTTAAATCAAGGAGTTAAGATGAAAGCAGGCAAAGCCATTGTTACCGCCGTTTTTGCAGGAGCAGTATTACTCTCTTCCACAAGCATCATGGCCAAAACAGCGAAAGTCGCCGTATCGCAAATTGTTGAGCACCCAGCTTTAGACGCAACCAGACAAGGTTTACTTGATGGTTTAAAAGCAAAAGGTTATGAACAAGGCAAAAATCTAGATTTTGATTTTAAAACCGCGCAAGGCAACCCAGCTATTGCTGTTCAAATTGCGCGCCAATTTGTCGGGGAAAATCCTGATGTGTTAGTCGGCATCGCAACCCCCACGGCGCAAGCGCTCGTCTCTGCAACCAAAACTATTCCTGTCGTGTTCACGGCGGTGACCGATCCTGTCGGTGCTAAATTGGTGAAAAAACTTGAGCAACCGGGTAAGAACGTGACCGGGCTTTCTGATCTATCGCCAGTTGAACAGCACGTTGAGCTGATCAAAGAGATCATGCCAAACGTGAAATCTATCGGCGTAGTGTATAACCCTGGTGAGGCCAATGCAGTGAGCTTGATGGAACTGCTTAAATCGAGCACTCAAAAACATGGCATTAAACTTATTGAAGCGACAGCCTTAAAAAGCGCAGACGTACAAACTGCGACACAGGCGATTGCCTCAAAATCAGACATTATCTATGCCTTGATTGATAATACCGTCGCCAGTGCGATTGAAGGGATGATTGTTTCGGCAAACCAAGCTAAGACCCCAGTATTTGGCGCAGCAACCTCTTATGTTGAACGCGGAGCGATTGCTAGCCTTGGCTTTGATTATTACCAAATTGGCGTACAAACCGCGGACTATGTTGTCGCTATCTTGGAAGGCCAAGCACCGGGTAAACTGGATGTTAAAGTGGCCAAAGGGTCTGATTTAATGATCAACAAAACCGCAGCGGAAAAACTGGGCGTAACGATTCCTCAGTCAGTACTTGATCGTGCTACGAGCGTAAAATAAAGACCATTCAGAGCTAGAGCGAAGGCTTTAGCTCTGTTTAAGCAGAGAAAGGAGTTGTTATGTCTGCTTTTGCTTTTTTTGGCGCTCTAGAGATAGGGCTGCTGTACGGATTAGTGGCATTGGGTGTTTACCTCACTTTCCGTGTCCTTGATTTCCCCGATTTAAGCGTTGACGGCAGCTTCCCGATGGGCGCTGCGGTGGCCGCAACGGCGATTGTGGCAGGTATTAACCCTTGGGTCGCTACAGGAATGGCAATACTTGCGGGTGCCTTTACCGGTTGGGTGACTGCATTTCTTGCGGTTCGCTGCGGTATTTTGCATCTATTGGCGTCGATTCTCACCATGATTGCCGCCTTCTCCATCAATATTCGTATTATGGGACGCCCCAATATTGCTCTGCTTGGGGAGGAGACCATTCTTACGCCCTTTGAAGCCATGGGTGACTCGGTTTACATTCGCCCGCTGGTCGTGGGTGTATTGGTCTTGATTTCGGCCTGGTTTGTGGTGCGATTATTAAACAGTGACTTTGGACTTGGACTGCGTGCTACGGGCGTTAATGCCCGCATGGTGAGAGCACAAGGCGGAAGCACCTCGTTTTATACCTATTTTGCTCTTGCGTTATCGAATGGTTTTGTCGGTTTTGCTGGGGCACTGTTTGCGCAAACCAACAGTTTTGCTGATGTAACTTCGGGCGTAGGGACAATTGTCGTTGGCCTTGCTGCTGTGATCTTGGGGCAGACGTTGATCCCTGGTCGCCGGATCTGGGTTGCAGTGCTGGCGGTCATCGTCGGTTCAGTGCTGTACCGTTTAGCGGTCGCCTTTGCTTTGAGCTCGGGCATGTTCGGTTTGCAGGCATCTGATCTCAACTTAGTTACTGCTGTGCTGGTGGCCATCGCACTGATTGCGCCAAAAATGAAAAGGAACTTCAAAGCAAAAAAGGGTAATTCTCCTGCTCAGAAGTCGGTTGTTGCTAAGCAGGATAAAGCGTCAGGAGAAACATTATGATTCGTTTAGAAGATATTCAAGTCACGTTTAACCCTGGCACAATTTTAGAAAATAGAGCGTTAAGAGGTGTTCACCTCGAAGTACCTGAACATCAATTTTTAACTGTGATTGGCTCAAATGGTGCAGGGAAATCGACCTTATTAGGCGCTGTAACGGGCGAAACGCCCATGATGGCAGGCAAAGTACTCATCGATGAAGTCGATGTCACGCGCCAGAGCGTGGATCAGCGTGCACGTTTATGCGCTCGCGTGTTCCAAGACCCACTTGCCGGTACATGTGGCGATTTAACCATTGAAGAGAATATGGCTTTAGCTTACATGCGCGGCAAGCGCCGAGGGTGGGGGCTGTCACTTTCTTCATCACGTCGCAAGTTGTTTCAAGAGCGAATCGCTATCCTTGGTTTGGGATTAGAAGATCGTTTAGGCGATAACATCGGCCTACTGTCTGGTGGGCAGCGTCAAGCGGTTAGCTTAGTGATGGCAACTTTATCTGACAGTAAATTGTTACTGCTTGATGAGCACACTGCGGCTCTGGACCCTAGAATGGCGGCCTTTATCATTGATTTGACCAAAACAATCGTCAAAGAATTTAACTTGACGGTGATGATGGTAACGCACTCGATGAAAGATGCCTTAGCGTGTGGTGATCGCACTGTGATGCTTCACCAAGGTGAAATTGTTCTTGATGTGTCTGGTGAGCAGCGTGCCAATATGAAAGTGCCTGATCTACTGGAAATGTTTTCGAAAGTTCGAGGCGAAGAGCTGGCAGATGATAGCCTTCTACTCAGTTAATGGTTTTATTTCGTTATCACAGAGGGTTAGTTAACACAGTGGTTGACTAAGCAGCAACAGGCTTTCTCGGCGTGATGTTGAGAAAGCCTGAAGAAAACGCATTACAACGTGTTTTGTAACCGATCACGGTAACGCTGAATGTGCTCCACGATAGGTTCCGATTTGGTGAAGGTCCTGATTTCGCGAAATAGCTCGTTAGCTTGAGGATATTCTTGACGCAAGTAGGTAAACCATTGCTTGACTCGGTTGGGGTAGTAAAAGCCTTTATCGCCTCTAATTTCAAATTGCGAATAGCGCAGGAGCAGATCAACCACTTCATGCCAAGGCATCACTTTATGGTTATGTTTGACCACATTGCCTAAATTGGGAACGTTGAATGCGCCTCGACAAACCATCAATGACTCTGCGCCCGTCGCTTTAATACAGGCTTGACCATCGTCATAGTTCCAAATTTCGCCATTAGCGATCAGAGGCAGAGACGTCTTCTGGCGTATCTGATTAATGTAATCCCACTTAATTTCACTGGCGCGATAACCGCCCGCTTTTGTTCGGGCATGAACTGTGAGCTCGTTTGCTCCAGCTTGTTCAATCGCATCGACAATTTCAAAGCAGTCGTTAGGGTCTTCCCAACCTAAGCGGATTTTAGCCGAAACAGGGATCGCTTTCGGGACCGCATCTCGGCATGATTTTACCACTTGATAAATCAATTCCGGATGTTGTAACAGCGCCGCACCGCCTTTGTGTTTGTTGACCGTTTTCGCTGGGCAACCAAAATTCAAATCAATGCCGTGCGCGCCTAATTCAGCAACTCGTGCGGCATTTTCTGCCATCCAATGTGGCTCTTGGCCGAGCAGTTGAACGTGCACGGGAACACCAGCTTGCGTTTTTGAGCCTGTTTTCAGTTCAGGACAAAGGCGATAAAAAACGTGGTCAGGCAATAATTGGTCAACGACACGCACAAATTCAGTCACACACAGATCGTAATCATTCATCTGGGTGAGCAGTTCACGCATCAAGTGGTCTAGCACACCCTCCATCGGGCCCAAAATTACACGCATCATCATTTCGCCTTAAAAATTCGAGGCGAGATTGTAGTGGTTACCGAATCAAAAGTCACTAAATGCAAGAGTTGGTATATAATCCTTAGTCAACCATTTTAACTGTACAGATTTTCATGACCTACTCATTGCTCTCTCTTCCTCAATCAGCTCCTCAATCCGCTCATTTTTTTGAAGGGGCTATTTTGGCATCCAATTTCGCCACTAAGCCGTTAGAACCCACAACTTGGTTAGAACCTTTAGTGGGGGAGCAAGTCAAAGCACTTGAACCAGCGGTGATGGCGCAAATTAATCTGCAATATAACTTACTCAAGCGTAGCGAATATTCGGCGTTAGCCTTGCTAGATAATGCGACTCAGTGGGCTGATTTTGCTGAAGGGTTTATGAGCGTCTGGCCAGTCGTTGAACTGCAATGGTTAGAGACTCAAATTGGTGATGGCAGCTTGCGCATGCTGCAAGCTTTGTTGACCACCTTCATGTTAGCCATCGATGAAACACAAACACAGCAGCAGATGAGCGAAGCGGGTTTTGCAACACCACCCAGTTTGAGTGATTTTGCTGAGCAGTTGGATGTCATGATCACTGAAGTGGCGTTAATGGCTGATGAATTAATGCTCGGCATGAAAACGCAGCGGGTTAACCCATTTAAAGAGATTGGCCGCAATGATCCTTGTCCGTGCGCCAGTGGCAAAAAATTCAAACAGTGCTGTGGCCAGTAAAGTACGCCGCCTGAGGTTTAATCTCAACAAAACGCTGACAAACCCAAGCAAATAAGCCCTTATAAACGAGTTATTCTGATACATAAGTTGTTCTGATAAGCGAACTCTTCTTAAGAGAAGAGGGCCTTATCAATAAACGTTATAGAAAACGTTATAGACAAAAAATTGTTATCCATGGAGTGTGGTAATCATGAAAAGAGTGTTAGCCCTGTTGCTGTGTAGTTTTTCTGTTGCTGTTTTGGCTGCGCCAAAAGAGGAGTTGAGCCAACGCCTCGCGCTGAACGCTGGTTTTAGCGCTACCTTTGCCCAGCAAGTGATCAGCCCTGAAGGTGATATTGTGATGGAAGGTCAGGGGAAAGTTGATATTGTTCGGCCAAGCCTTTTCCGTTGGCAAACGACCGCTCCTGATGAAAACTTACTGGTGTCTGATGGTAAAACCTTGTGGTATTACAGTCCATTTATCGAACAAGTGAGTATTTATAATCAAGAACAAGCGACGGAACAAACTCCTTTTGTGTTGCTGACTCGTAATCGCGCCAGTGATTGGGATCACTACAAGGTTGCACAAAACGGTGATGATTTCACCCTAACGCCAACCGCGGTAGATTCAAACCAAGGACAGTTTCAGATAGCGATTGATGAGAAAGGGATCGTGAAAGGTTTTAACGTGATTGAACAAGATGGGCAGAAGAGTCTGTTTACGTTTAGCGATGTACAACTAACACTGGCCGCTAAAGCGCGTTTCACGTTCCAGATCCCGCAAGGTGTCGAGGTTGATGATCAACGTAATTGAGATAGGGACTAAGGCGTGAGTAACTATAGTGTGGGTAACTACAGCAGTGTGGGTAACTACAGCTTAGATTTTTCGGGTGATGAAGATTTCCGTCCGTTGGCCGCGAGAATGCGCCCTCAGACGGTTGAACAGTATATTGGCCAGCAGCACATTTTAGGCGTGGGTAAACCCTTGCGGCGTGCATTAGAGGCTGGTCATATTCATTCGATGATCTTGTGGGGGCCGCCCGGTACGGGTAAAACGACCTTGGCTGAAGTGGCGGCGAATTACGCCAATGCAGAGGTTGAACGTGTTTCTGCGGTGACTTCTGGCGTTAAAGAGATCCGTGCTGCCATTGAAAAAGCACGCGAAAATAAAATGGCGGGCCGACGTACTATTTTGTTTGTAGACGAAGTACATCGCTTTAATAAATCTCAACAAGATGCCTTTTTGCCACACATTGAAGATGGCACTGTGACTTTCATTGGTGCCACGACAGAGAATCCCTCTTTTGAACTCAACAACGCTTTGCTATCTCGTGCTCGGGTGTACAAATTAACCTCGCTGGCTAGCGATGAAATTTTGCTGGCGCTCAATCAAGCAATCAACGATGCCGATCGCGGTTTAGGTAAAGTTGCAGCGCAGTTTATGGATAACGTGCTCGAACGTTTGGCTGAATTGGTCAATGGTGATGCGCGCATGTCACTCAATTATCTTGAGCTGCTGTACGACATGGCCGAAGAGAATGCGCAAGGTGAAAAGCTCATTACGCTCAAACTGTTGGCCGAAGTGGCAGGCGAAAAAGTGTCGCGCTTTGATAATAAAGGCGATATTTGGTACGACCTTATCTCTGCGGTGCATAAATCGATTCGAGGTTCCAACCCCGATGCGGCGCTGTATTGGTCGGCCAGAATGATCGCAGCAGGCTGCGATCCACTTTATATCGCTCGCCGTTTATTGGCGATAGCTTCGGAAGATGTCGGCAACGCCGACCCAAGAGGCATGCAGGTGGCGCTCGCCGCTTGGGACTGTTTTACCCGCGTTGGTCCTGCGGAAGGTGAACGTGCTATTGCACAAGCGATTGTCTATTTAGCGTGCGCGCCCAAAAGTAATGCCGTGTATAGCGCGTGGAAGCAAGCCTTAGCTGATGCGCATAATTTGCCAGAGTATGAGGTGCCGCCTCATTTGCGTAATGCACCAACCAGTTTGATGAAAGATCTTGGTTATGGAGCACAATATCGCTATGCCCACGATGAACCGGGAGCTTACGCGGCTGGCGAAAGTTATTTGCCGCCTGAAATGAGCGATACACGCTACTACCAGCCAACAAATCGAGGTTTAGAAACCAAAATTGGTGAAAAGTTAGATTACTTGGCTAGTTTAGATGCAAAAAGCCCACAAAAGCGCTATGAAAAATAGTCTCTTTTCGTTATCTTTGTCGGGTTCAATTTTCTCTACGCGTCGCTCTTATTAGAAAGGGATGCAGGCGCGTTTTTCATAACTAAAAGCATAGGATTAGCAATGCTGGATTCTAAATTACTTCGCACTGAGCTGGATGAAACAGCTGCAAAATTAGCGCGTCGCGGTTTCAAACTCGACGTTGAGACAATTCGTCAACTTGAAGAACAACGTAAGTCCATTCAAGTAGAAGTTGAAAATTTACAATCCTCGCGCAACTCCATCTCCAAAGAAATTGGCCAAAAAATGGCCGCCGGCGACAAAGCGGGCGCAGAAGCAGTCAAGCTACAAATCGGCTCTCTAGGCAGTGACTTAGACGCGAAAAAAGCGCAGTTGAATGACATCCAAGCACAATTGGATGCGATTACTCTGTCTGTACCCAACGTACCAGATGAATCGGTTCCTGATGGTAAAGATGAAAATGACAACGTAGAAGTTTCTCGTTGGGGTGAACCTAAAACTTACGATTTTGAGCTCAGAGATCACGTTGATCTTGGTGAAATGGCCGGTGGTTTAGATTTTGCTAGTGCGACTAAAATTACTGGCGCTCGCTTTATCGTGATGAAAGGCCAATTTGCTCGCCTACACCGTGCGATTGCTCAGTTCATGCTGGACTTGCACACACAAGAACATGGTTATACAGAAATGTATGTCCCTTATCTTGTCAACGCTGACAGCCTGTTTGGTACTGGTCAGCTACCTAAATTTGGTCAAGACCTATTCCATACTGAGCCACTAACTGAAAAAGTGAATGATGAAGAGCCACGTAAACTGTCTCTTATCCCAACGGCTGAAGTACCGGTAACGAACTTGGTGCGTGACACCATTTCTGACGAAGCCGATCTGCCACTGAAAATGACGGCTCATACACCTTGTTTCCGTTCTGAGGCGGGATCGTATGGTCGCGATACACGTGGTCTTATCCGTATGCACCAATTTGATAAAGTCGAATTGGTTCAGATCACGCGCCCAGAAGATTCAATGGCGGCGCTGGAAGAGTTAACGGGTCATGCGGAAAAAGTGCTGAAATTGCTTGAACTGCCGTACCGTAAAGTGGTGTTGTGTGCCGGTGACATGGGCTTTGGCTCTCGCAAAACTTACGATCTCGAAGTGTGGGTTCCTGCGCAAGGTACATACCGTGAGATCTCCTCTTGCTCAAACATGTGGGATTTCCAAGCGCGTCGTATGCAAGCCCGTTTCCGTCGCAAAGGCGGTAATAAACCTGAGCTTGTGCACACGCTGAACGGTTCAGGCCTTGCTGTGGGCCGTACTATGGTAGCCATTTTGGAAAACAACCAACAAGCCGATGGCCGTATTGCCGTTCCTAGCGTACTGCAACCATACATGGGTGGCGCAACGCACATCGGTTAATCATTATGCGTTAAACACAGTAAAAAAACCGACTTGCGAGTCGGTTTTTTTATGCATCAATATTCTATGTCGGTTCTATTTAAGCCCCATCGATTTGAAAGCATTGCGAATTTTGCAATGCCACCACTACAGCGTTGATCAGTTTTTCAATGTCATCTACTTGGCTAATAAACGGTGGCATCACATAGATTAAACAGCCAAAAGGACGGATCCAGACCCCTTGTTCAACAAATAGCGCTTGAATGATTTCCATATTGACAGGGCGATGCGTTTCAATCACGCCGATAGCGCCCAGCCAACGCGTCTCTTTTACCATCTCAAAACGGTTAAGCATGGGCAGTAAATGAGCAAATTGCGCTTCAATACGCTGGGTTTGCTGTTGCCAATCGCCCTGTTCGATGAGCTCTAAGCTGGCGCAGGCGACGGCGCACGCCAATGGGTTAGCCATAAAGGTTGGCCCATGCATAAAGCAGCCCGCTTCGCCAGCACAAACCGTATCGGCGACTTGCTTGGTCGCCAGTGTGGCCGAAAGCGTCATATAGCCACCCGTTAAGGCCTTACCGACACATAAAATATCAGGCGCGATATTAGCGTGCTCGCAGGCGAAGAGCTTTCCAGTACGGCCAAACCCAGTTGCAATCTCATCGGCAATCAGTAGCAAACCATATTGATCGCAAAGTGCGCGCACGCCTTTTAAAAACTGAGGATGATAGATACGCATACCGCCAGCACCTTGCACAATTGGTTCTAAAATCACCGCCGCAAGCTCTTGATGAGCGTGCATTATTTTATCTCGAAAATCATCGAGATCGCGTTCATCCCACTCATCCCAAAAACCGCAAGTTGGCGAATTGGCAAAAATATGCGGCGGCAAAAAACCTTTGTAGAGCGAATGCATTGAATTATCGGGATCAGTGACTGACATCGCGGCAAACGTATCGCCGTGATAGCCATGGCGTAAGGTGAGAAATTTCGCTCGCGGTTGACCTTTTGCATGCCAGTATTGCAGCGCCATTTTTAAACTGACCTCCACGGCGACAGAGCCAGAATCGGCTAAAAATACGTGCTCAAGATTGCTTGGCGCTAATGCCAGTAATTTTTTACAAAGCGTAATGGCGGGTTGATGTGTGATACCGCCAAACATCACGTGTGACATTTTATCAATTTGCTGATGCGCAGCGTAATTAAGGTGTGGATGGTTATAACCATGAATAGTTGCCCACCAAGAGGACATTCCATCAATCAAGCGTCGCCCATCTTCCAAATAAAGATGGACACCTTGAGCGTGAGTGACGGGATAACAAGTCAATGGCGTCAGCGTTGAAGTGTAGGGATGCCAGATATGTTGGCGGTCGAAGAGTAAATCCATGGTCAGTCCATATTGCTTGGTTTGTTTAAAAATTAATCAAACGTAAACTTATGTTTTCTTTGTTTGTTGACAGTTTATCGCTTGTCAGTAGACTAGCCAAGCAACAAAATAATAAAACTGAATAAGGAAGAGATGTGGAAGTTCGTCATAACTGGACCGTTGCTGAGGTGAACGCACTGGTCGAAAAGCCGTTTATGGATCTACTGTTTGAAGCGCAGCAAGTACATCGTCAATACCATCCCAAAAATTATGTTCAGGTCAGTACGTTACTTTCTATTAAGACGGGGGCGTGTCCTGAAGATTGTAAATATTGCCCGCAGAGTGCGCATTACCGGACTGATGTTGATAAAGAACGGTTGATGGAAGTCGAGCGGGTGTTAGACGCGGCGCAAAAAGCGAAGCGCTCTGGCTCGACCCGCTTTTGTATGGGAGCTGCGTGGAAAAACCCGAAAGCGCGTGATATGCCTCTCTTGAAAGAGATGATCAGTGGCGTGAAAGAGATGGGCTTGGAAACGTGTATGACGTTGGGCATGCTAACGCCTGATCAAGCAAGTGAGTTGGCCAGTGCAGGGCTTGATTATTACAACCACAACCTAGATACCTCACCTGAATACTATGGCAACATTATCACCACCCGAACCTATCAAGATCGCCTTGATACCTTATCGCACGTGCGCGATGCAGGAATGAAGATCTGCTCTGGGGGAATTATCGGTATGGGAGAGAGCGCCAATGATCGCGCTGGCCTGTTGGTGGAATTAGCGAACTTACCAACCCATCCTGAAAGTGTACCGATTAATATGCTGGTCAAAGTGAAAGGCACACCGTTAGAGCAAGCCGAAGATGTCGAAGCGTTTGATTTTATTCGTCTGATTGCCGTTGCTCGGATTATGATGCCACAATCGGCGGTGCGTTTATCGGCTGGACGTGAAAATATGAATGAGCAGATGCAAGCGCTGTGCTTTATGGCAGGTGCAAACTCCATTTTCTACGGTTGCAAGTTGCTAACGACTCCTAATCCTGATGAAGATAGCGATATGCAGTTATTTAAAAAACTGGGTATCAATAGCCAACAAGTGAGCCAAAAACCGGATGAAATTGCAGAAAATGAGTTGCTTGAACGTGTCGTAAAACGGGTGGCAGCTCGTCCTACTAAAGATGATCTTTTCTACGATGCCAGCGTTTAATTCACGTATTTCAGCGGCGCTCTGTGCTCGTCGCGATCTTGGGCTTTCTCGCTCTCTTATCGAGCTTGAGGGGGGTAACCAGGTTCGATTGTGCAAAGATGACCGCCAGTATCTTAACTTTTCCAGTAACGATTACCTTGGCCTTGCACACGACTCAGAATTGATTGCCGCTTGGCAGCAAGGGCTGAGTATGTATGGTTGCGGTAGTGGTGCATCTCCTTTGGTCACAGGCTTTAGCTCAGCCCATCGCAACCTTGAAGCTAACTTGTGTGAGTGGCTAGGTTATGAGCGAGCCATTTTGTTTGGATCGGGTTTTAGTGCCAATCAGGCACTGTTGTTTAGCCTGCTCAATAAAGACGATTTGCTACTGCAAGATAAACTTAACCACGCCTCTTTGATGGAAGCAGGAATGCTTTGCGCAGCCAGTATGAAGCGTTTTCGGCACAACGATGTCACTCATCTTAAGCAACAGCTTAACAGCGATAGTCATACGTTAGTGGTGACTGAAGGGGTCTTTAGCATGGATGGTGATTGTGCACCGCTGTGCGAAATCACGGATGTACTGCAAGGTGAAGCGTGGTTGGTAGTCGATGATGCACACGGCATCGGTGTGTTGGGCGAGGGTGGGGCAGGCAGTTGCAGTGCGGCAGGAATAAAACCACAGCTCTTAGTGGTGACCTTTGGCAAAGCCTTGGGGTTATCGGGTGCAGCTATCTTATGCAATCAAGAGGTGGGTGACTTTCTTACGCAGTTTGCTCGTCACCACGTCTATTCTACAGCCATGCCGCCAGCGCAAGCTTATGCAGTAACTCATGCTATTTCAATGGTCACTCAGCAGTCTTGGCGCAGAGAAAAACTAACTGAGCTGCAAGCTTATTACGCTGAATCCATGCAAGGTTTCGATGGTTATGTTGAAACGCTAACGCCAATCAAACCCTACCTTGTTGGTGAGGCGCAAACAGCATTGAATATCGCCGAACAATTGCGACATCACGGGTGTTGGTTGACCGCGATTCGCCCACCAACGGTGGCTCAAGGCCGCGCTCGATTGCGTATCACTCTAACCGCCAACCACACTATTGCTGACATAGAGCAACTAACCACACAACTGCAACGTGCGCTAGAGGAGAGCTGAATATGTCACAAACTCATGCCATAGAGATAAATACGCTGCATGACAAAGCCGCCATTGCCCACTCTTTTAGCCGCGCGGCAAAGCATTATGATGTACATGCCGCTTTTCAACGTGACGTAGGGCACCGTTTATTGGACAAAATGCCGTGCAATCTAGTAGGAAAAAGAGTGCTCGATCTTGGTTGTGGTACGGGCTATTTTTCAGAGCAACTGCGGCGTAGAGGGGCGTATGTGGTATGTGTTGACCTCTCAAGTGAGATGCTAGTACAAGCTAAAATACGTTGTGGTGATGTTGGCGTCACCTATTATCAAGCAGATGCTGAGGCGCTTCCTTTCGCCAACGCCTCTTTTGATTACGTTTTTTCTAGCTTAGCGCTGCAGTGGTGTGATGACCTTGTTCTACCACTGCGACAAATTCACCGCGTATTGAAACCACAAGGGACGGCTTATTTTTCGACATTATTGGACGGTTCGCTGTTTGAACTGAAACAAGCGTGGACAAAAATTGATACACATCAACACGTCAATGATTTCATCACACTCAATCAGGTAAAAATTGCGTTAGCGCAATCTCACGGTTACCACCATCAACTAGACTTGCCTTCGATCACAGTTTGGTATGACAAAGCCTTTTCCTTGATGAGAGATCTTAAAGGAATTGGTGCAAATCACGTAAGTGGACGCTCACAAGGGTTAACAAGCCGCAAGGCTCTATTGCAAGTTGAGCAGGCATACCAAACATTTCAAAACCATCAAGGTCTTCTACCTGCAACTTATCAGGTTTGTTTAGGGGTTATACATCGATGATTGATGCATTTTTTATTGCGGGTACGGACACCGACGTTGGAAAAACGGTCGCTTCAAAAGCGATTCTACAAGCATTAGCCGCCAAGGATTTGGTGACTATTGGCTACAAACCCGTTGCCGCTGGTAGCGAAAAAACGGAATTTGGCTTACGCAACTCAGATGCATTACATCTGATGAAAGCGGCAACCAAAGAGATGCCCTATGGTGATGTGAATCCATATTCTTTAGCGCTCCCTACATCACCACATATCGCAGCAAAACATGAACAGGTCGAGATTGATTATGGCGTACTCAGTAGCAAATTAGCTAAGCATAAAGCGAATGCTGACATTGTGTTGATCGAAGGTGCTGGTGGTTGGCGTGTTCCGATCTCTGATACGGACTGCTTGTCTACTTGGGTTAAACAAGAACAGCTACCAGTGGTATTAGTGGTAGGGATTAAACTAGGTTGCTTAAGCCATGCAATTTTAACAGCGGAAAGTATTATTGCCGACGGGTTGAAGATTGTTGGCTGGGTAGCCAACCGAGTGAACCCAGGAACTGAGCATTACGCTGAAATTATTGCAATGTTGGAATCGCGCATTCCAGCGCCTAAGCTTGGTGAAATACCCTATGTGCCAACGGTAAAACGGCAACAAATTGGTAAGTATATTAATGTTGATCCGCTGCTTGCGTCAGAGTAAGCGATGTGAATCAGCCAAAAGGCATCTCTTAGCGAGATGCCTTTTTTGATCAAGTAGGTTATTACCGCAGCTTATTGACGGGGGTTTTCGCGAACTGAGCTAAAACAACAAAAGCGAGCACCAGCAAGTTAGCAGCATAGATGACCACTAGCCACTGTGGCATGGAAAGCGTTAAAAATTGCCATACCACTTTCGAACAGTCACCGTAAGCTTCGAACATCCAAGGTGCCCATTGATTGAGTGGTGCCCAGCTGGGGAAAGTGACAAATAAATCACAAGTGGCAAAAGGAGAAGGGTTGAATTGGTAATCCACATGTTGCAAAGCTAAGGTCAAACCTTTATAAGCACTGGCTCCCCAAGTAACGAGTCCAATCCAACGAACAATCGGATTATTGGGTGCGATTAAGCCAAGCAGAGCCGCTCCGCCAATTCCTAGCATCGCCACACGTTCATAAATGCACATCACACACGGTGCGAGCATCATGATGTGCTGAAAAAAAAGCGCACAAGCCTCAAAAAAAACCACAAAAAGAAGTAATAAAAACCAAGATTTTCTCGATTGAGAGAACAGTTTCAGAGTAGAAAAAAAAGTCACATTCAATACCTGTAAAGAATAAAAAGCCCTGATAGTTCAGAGCTTTTTAACTTAGATAAGTTTCATTATCAACCGAATATTTTAATGCCCGGCAGAGATGGCTTGAACTGCTTTGGCTGAATGGTGCGTAATCCACCCTAAGTCATAAAAATGCGCAGTCATGGGTTCAACTAAGAAGACAATGCCAAACAGGCCAACTAATGCCAATACAATCGTGTAGGGCAGAGCCATGATGACCATTTTGCCATAAGAAAGGCGGATCAATGGTGCAAGTGCTGATGTTAATAAGAATAAGAAAGCGGCTTGACCGTTTGGTGTTGCTACTGACGGTAAGTTCGTACCTGTGTTAATCGCGACAGCCAATAAATCGAATTGGTCACGCGTGATAACACCTTCTAGTAGCGCTGTTTTGACTTCATTAATATAGACAGTGCCAACGAAAACGTTATCCGAAACCATCGACAAAAGCCCGTTAGCCACATAGAAGAGAGCAAGCTGAGCCCCTTTATCTTCAACATTCAACACAGCATCGATAACTGGCTTAAAGAGTTGTTGATCGATAATTACGGCTACGATGGAGAAGAATACCGCCAGCAGCGCCGTAAAGGGTAGGGCTTCTTCAAATGCTTTGCCTAGCGAATGTTCTTCTATCACACCAGTAAATGCTGTCGCCAAAATAATAACTGAAAGACCAATCAATCCCACTGCCGCTAAGTGCAGTGCCAATCCAACAATCAGCCAGACAGCAATAGCGCCTTGGATCCAAAGTTTTGCGACGTCTTGATTGGTTCGATTTTTGCGCTCAGCCGTGTCAAAATCGACCAGAATTTGACGAACGTTAGCGGGTAATTCTGCGCCGTAACCAAATAGCTTCAGCTTTTCAACCAATACACAGGTCAAAATACCACAGAGAAAAACAGGTACGGTTACCGGAGACATACGGATGATAAACTCGCCAAAAAACCAACCTGCTTGATCGGCGATGATCAAGTTTTGTGGTTCACCAACCATGGTCATCACCCCGCCTAAAGCGGTACCTACGCCAGCATGCATCAGTAGTGAGCGCAAAAACGCACGATAGTTTTCTAGGTCATCACGTGTTAGTTCTGAGATATGCTCATCTTGAGTATGGTCATGAGCGGAGCTTGTCCCTTGTCCCGATGCCACTTTGTGATAAATCGAGTAAAACCCAACGGCGACACTGATGACCACGGCAATAACTGTTAAAGCATCCAAAAATGCAGACAGGAAAGCAGCTGTAATGCAAAAGGCGACCGAAAGCATCGCTTTTGAACGAATACCAAGTAGTATTTTGGTGAAGATGAACAGCAATAGCTGTTTCATGAAATAGATACCAGCCACCATAAACACCAGTAGCAGCAGAACTTCGATGTTATTCACAAGCTCATGTTTTACTTGCTCTGCACTGGTCATCCCAATGGCGATAGCTTCGATAGCCAGTAAGCCACCAGGTTGCAGGGGATAGCATTTAAGCGCCATCGCTAGGGTGAAAATGAATTCAACCACAAGTAGCCAACCAGCAATAAATGGGTCGACCAAAAAGAAAACAATCGGGTTGATAATGAGAAAAGCAATAATGGCAACTTTGTACCAGTCAGGGGCTTTACCAAGAAAGTTCTTGAGAAAAGCGCTTCCGAGGGACATCGGCATGGGTAGTTCTCTTACTGTTGAGATGATAGACGCTGTCAGCTTATCTTTAATTCATTATGTGAAGTGGCCAAATAGAACGTGTTAAACACGAAAACAGTATCTATCGGCAATGTTCTAGCGAAACAACAAACCGTTTAGGGATTATGGTTTTACCAAGACACTCCTTGAGTGAGACAAGCAATCCTTACTTCGACCGTCACTCTACTCCGCAAGCTTTTTTAGTCAATAATAATCAGGTTATTGATAAAACACTTACCGATATTTTGGTCAAAAACGCGATCAAAGTTGGGTAAGCATAGCATAAGAGTTGTGAAAAATTCACGCCGAGCCGTATTTTGAAGTGGAGTTAAGGTAATAGGCATCTAAATGACTAAAAAGAGCGAATTTTGCAAGCTTAAATTGATTATTTTAAGTTTATTAATGTGAGTTATATCTCTTTATTTTTTCTACTCTTATGAGTTCTTCCTTTTGAAGAACTGCTAAAAATTACCATTTCATTGACTCGGTATTGTTCATAAACAAGATGATTAAATTAGAGTTTAAGCTCTATTTTGTTTGTGATAACTTCGCGGATGGTTTGTTTCCGATAACGTTCAACTAGTGGTATGATGAGTCCCATTCGACCCAAATAAATAGAAAACTGGATAAGTACTTAATGGTCATTAAGGCAAAAAGCCCAGCAGGTTTTGCTGAAAAATACATAATTGAGAGCATTTGGAATGGTCGCTTTGCACCGGGTTCTATCTTACCTGCAGAGCGCGAACTTTCAGAATTAATTGGTGTAACACGTACAACGCTTCGAGAAGTATTACAACGCTTAGCCCGTGATGGTTGGTTGACTATACAGCATGGTAAGCCAACGAAAGTAAACCAATTTATGGAAACTTCCGGTTTACACATATTAGATACATTAATGACGCTCGATGCTGAAAATGCCACCAGTATTGTGGAAGATTTACTTGCGGCTCGGACAAATATTAGCCCCATATTTATGCGTTATGCATTTAAAGTGAACAAAGAGCCTGCCGAACGCACTATTACTAATGTTATCGAAAGCTGTGAAGCACTATTAAGTGCTAAATCTTGGGATTCTTTTATGGAGTTATCTCCTTATGCACAGAAAATCCAACAGCATATTAAAGATGATGGTGAAAAAGACGAATATAAACGTCAGCAAACATTGATTGCGAAAACCTTTAACTTTTACGATTACATGTTATTTCAGCGTTTAGCGTTTCACTCAGGAAATCAAATTTATGGTTTGATTTTTAATGGGCTAAAGAAATTATATGACCGAGTTGGCAGCTATTATTTCTCTAATCCAGAAGCACGCGAGTTAGCCTTGCAGTTTTACCGTGAATTATTAGCAGTATGTGAAAGTGGCAATCGTGAGCAGTTGCCGATTGTGATCCGTCATTACGGTATTGACAGCGCTCACATATGGAATCAAATGAAAACAACGTTACCGACAAATTTTACAGAAGATGATCATTAGAAAATTCGTTTTACTGTAAAAAAAGCCCGTATGAAACGGGCTTTTTTGTAGGTTAGATATCTTCGTTGCCACCCGCTTCTTTAAACCAAGCGGCTAAATGTAATTTTAAATCTTTCAGTTCATCTGGGCCGATTAAGGCCAACCCTAAATCTTCTGCACGAGTAATGTCATTATGGCGGAGTGGGCGAAAGCTCACGAGCATAGCGCGAGCTTGTAGGCCACCAAGCAAATCACGTAATGATTCTAGCTTATAAAGCGTATCATCGCCGTCATCACGCATACCTTTCGTTTTACATTCAATAATATGCAGTTTGTTATTCACCACTGTAGCGACATCGAGTTCATTTCTGACTTCTCGCTCACCTAATTGACGGTAGACTTGAACATTCAAAGAGCGATCTTGAATGGTAGGCATATCATCTTGGATCTGCCTTATTGTACTGTGCACTAATGTTTCTAACCATTCTCCATTGGAAAATCTGCGCGCATCTTCGTTGGCGAAGGTTAAAATGCCATTTTGATAGGTGGCGATTTGTGCTTCGACAAGATCGGTCAACAGAATATGAAGTTCACGATAGCCTTGTTGTTTTTCTGAAAGTGCAACATCTAGCCGCTGCTCTTTGCGGCACGTCGTCGCTAAATAGTTTAATGTGGCTAAACCAGGACCAAGTTCTAATGCATTACTTGCCCAGCGCTCGCCGAGTTCGTAAAGTTTTTGGTCAAGTTGTGGCGGAATATGATGCTCACTAAATTCACCCCGTGCGCCAAAAATGGTTAAGTAATCTGAAATGGTAATGTGGTCTTGCACTTGGGTATTATTTTGACCATCGGGATAAAGCCAACACAACTGATCACTGTTCGGTTCGACGACAAAAATAGGCCATTGATAGCTACGGAACACCTCATAAACGGATAATAAACGATGTCTCAAACCACAACTTGCGTTCAGCTTGACTTCGTCGTATCTGGTTTTCAAATCTTCCGCTAAAAACTGGATAGCTTGTTTGATTGCTGAGGTATTGGAACCCGATGGGATTTCAAAAAACTCAGAAGTGATGTCGCGCTGACTCAATACCGAGTGTAAACGTAAATACATTGATTTTTGGTCTTGATCACCGATGAAGACAATGTGCGAACTTACCGTTCGATTATCAAGCAGGGGAGTAACCAAGCGAATAGGGTCTTGGTCGATAATGCCAACATGAACAGCCATAGATCATCCTCATGTTTGGCTTGCAAAGAGTAGGAGGTAGATAATAATGCGCAAGCCGATAGTTATCATATAACGATGTGGCATCAAAAAAACAAGGGCGACTTTAGATTAAAAGCTGCCCTTGAGACATAATTTACATGTAACTTACAAATGGGGTTGAGTTTGTTAACGGTCACTCATAATGTAAAACGATGGACTAATTCATTCTGCTGATTAGCAAGCTGAGTTAGGCTGGCGCTTGCCTGTGCAATTTGAGACATGGCTTGATAGCTACCATCTGCGATTAAATTAATATCCTCGATACTGCGTGCAATGTCACCGGTTGTTTCACTCTGCTCGGCGGCCGCCTGTGTAATATGAGTACTCATCTGACTGATTTCTAGAATTAACGCTTGGATCTCTTCCATTGCGCTATTCGCCGTTGATGCTTGCTCGACAGAAAGTTCCATATCAGTCATGCAGCTTTCAATAACAGTACTGGCAGAAGATGAGCTGGATTGCAAGTTGCTGATCATACTTTCAATTTCAGACGTCGAATCTGTTGTGCGTTTTGCCAAAACACGAACTTCGTCAGCTACGACTGCAAACCCGCGCCCTTGCTCTCCAGCACGAGCAGCTTCGATCGCGGCATTGAGCGCCAATAAGTTAGTTTGTTCTGCAATATTACGAATCACATCCAAGATAGAACCAATTTGGCTGCTCATTTTTTGCAGTTCACCGACAGCATCAACCGATCGATTTAAGCGAGTCTCCAATTGATTAATAGTAGTGATATTGTCACTCATAATTTTACGGCCCGATTCAGAAGCCGATTCAACTTTCTGCACCATCTCTAGCGAACTTTGAGCACTTTGCGCTACTTCTTGTACTGAATGAGCCATTTCCGTCATTGCGGTTGCCACGCTCGCGGTTTGCTCACGTTGGGTGCTGAGTTGTGACTGTGCTTTTGAAGAGGTGGTTTGGTTATGGTTAGCTGTGTTGGTTAAATTTTCAGAAGCATCATTCAACTGCACCAAAATATGGTGCAAATTATCTGCTAGCGAATTGATGTGGCCACTTAAGCGACTAAACTCGTTGTTGTAACGAATTTCAATGCGTTGTGTCATATCTCCTTTTGTCAGCCCTTCTAGCGTTTTGAGTATACGATTTAACGGCTCACGAACACTTTGCGCAATGTGGTAACCAATACCCGTAGCCACTAGCACAACCGCAATACCAATCACGATCGCTTTAATAACTCCTTGCTTATAGACTTCCCCGGCTTCTCGCAGAGAGGCATTTAAACCGTCGGTCGCAGTATCGTTAAAAGAGTCTAAAATCGTCATTGCTTTATCGACCTCGATAGCCAAATTCGCAATGTTTTCATAAAGAGCTGTTTTCGCTAGTAAGTAACTATTGTGTTGATCAAGCACACCACCCTTTTGCCCAATATCTTGAGAGAACTTTTGGACGAGATCGTCAAAGGTTTTTTTCAGCTCAGGTAGCTGGGTCGATAAGCCTCGGTAAGCGTAGTTGAGGTGCGTGACCGCTTTTTTATTCATGGTGACGGCCTTGTCAACAAAGGCGACATCCGAACTGGCCAAAGCGTCTGAAGTGATTAATTCCGCATCTTTCAATTTAATGAAATAACTTTTCGCCATGACTTTAACTGAAATACTATTTTGCCCATCGACAAAATCTTTCATTCCGGTGCTTAAATCGGCATGAAGTCTTTGAAATTCACGAGTTGATTTTTGCACTTGAGCTTGCGCCTCAAACATCGCCTGATAATTATTCATGGCTTGTTCTGCTTCTGAAAAGTAGCGGAGTTCCATCTGTTTAAGTTGGCTTATCCGCTCTTCAAGAGAGGGGTTCATTGCACTTGCTTGTTGGAGCTGGTTTAGCACGTCAGCAAAATCTTGTTTTGCTTTAGCAAATTCTGAACGCATCACATTCATGCGATCTTGGTTTTGTGTCGTCAAAAAGTCCTTAAAAGATTTATCGGCAGAAAGCAGTTGAACACTTGTTTTGTTTGACAAAGAAACGAGCGGTAAGGCAGTGGTTGATACACTTTCGAAATTAGAATGAATTTGATTCATTCCTCCCATCATAATGGCGGTCGTTACTGCAAACATGATGATGATCAGTGTGAAACCAGCGTACATTCGCCTAATCACTGAACCCTTCATAATCCTCTCCCTAGAAAAATAGTGTTTTGTTTTAAAAAATAACAAAATAATGAGTATTGTATTGAATGTGAGACGTACATTTTATGACGGGTCTGGCAAAACGCATTTTTTATATTAGTGTTCTGTCATTTATGCTACGCGTACGGTGTTTTTTATTGAGCTTTTGACAGGGTTCACGCATACTCAAATCCAACTACACACCTATTATATTCAGTAGCATTAAGGTCAAATTAGTGTCGGTTCTATCGGTTGTCGATATGTTGTCGTGGGCCACTTAGGTATTAGCCTTGAACCACTTATCTCGATCTAATGTACTTTGATGTGACTGCGTAGGCCTATTTACTAGTGGAGTATTTCATGGCTGAAGAAACCATTTTTAGCAAAATTATCCGTAAAGAAATTCCTGCAGATATCCTCTATCAAGATGATTTAGTGACCGCCTTTCGGGACATTAACCCTAGAGCGCCTAGCCATATTCTTATCATTCCCAATGCGTTTATTCCGACGACCAACGATGTTGAACCTGAGCATGAAGCGGCTATGGGACGTATGTTTACAGTGGCAAAAAAAATCGCTCAACAAGAAGGTCTTGCACAAGATGGCTATCGCTTGATAGTGAATTGTAACGCTCATGGTGGCCAAGAGGTTTACCACATTCATATGCACTTGGTTGGCGGTCGCCCGTTGGGTCCGCTTTTGATGAGCTAATGCATGGGTCGCCCAGCCACTATTGGGCGCTCGATTGATACGATTAGAGTTAAATATGGAGTATTGAGTGAAGCGTTACGTGCGACATATTACGGTTTTTTTATCGCCTTTTTTTCTCAATGCCTGTGCTAATTTTTCTGCGGGGAACTTGTTTAGTCATTACAGTGCTCAAAATGGCGCTGTCTATCAGTCAGTTAAATCTGGGCAGTATCAAGATGCGGAGAATGAACTTGCGGAATTTGTCGCGGGTAACATTCTGGACAATCTGGAAAAAGGGCGAGTCCATTTTCTTAACCAGAATTATGTAGACAGTAAGCGTAGTTTCGAATTGAGTGATTCTGCGGTTAAAATTCAACAAGATAAGGCATTGATTTCACTAAGTGATACGGCGACAAGTGTCGGTGCGTTGGCTGTGAATGATAACTTGATGGAATACGTTCCTGCGGATTATGAACTCGGTTTTTTACATCTTTATCTCGGTTTGAATTATTTACAACAGAATGATTTGGATGGAGCTCTGGTTGAAGTTCGGCGAGCGAATCAGGTACAAGAGCAAGCAAGGCAGGCTAGAGAAGCGGAACTTGAAAAGGCGCAAAAAGAGCTAAAATCACAAGGTGTGACACCAAACTTAGGCAGCGTACTAGCAAACTACCCTGATGCAGGAAAAGCTTTGCAGGCGGTGCAGAATGGTTACCTTTTTTACCTTTCTGCTTTGCTTTATGAAGCCTCTGGTGATGTTAACAGTGCTTATGTCGACTATCGACGCGCTTTGGCCGTCACTCCCGATAATATTGAGGTTATAGAGGGGACATTACGCGTTGCGAAACGATTAGGGATGAGAGAAGACCTAATCCAATTAGAGAAACGCTACGGGAAATCTCATTCACTGACTGCTTCTCAAGGTCGTGTGCTTATAATAGAAGAGCAGAGTGTGGTGAAAGCCTTAGATAGCTGGCGTCAATCTTTACCCTTGTATGACAGCAGAGGAAATGGCGCATTGTATTCTCTCGCCTTACCTTATTATCCGAATACACCCGTTGAATCATTTTCATCACTGACGATGAATGACAAAGTACTGACTTCTCATTTTCTGACGGATGTGAATTTAATGGCAAGTCGAAACTTGTCTGAGAAAATGCCCTCTATAGTAATAAGGCAAGTGTTGAGAGTGCTGGCGAAAGATCAATTGCGCAAAGAAGCGGCCAAAGATGACAATGTTGGTAATTTAGTCTTCAACGTTTGGAATCTGCTGACAGAGCAGCCCGATACGCGCAGTTGGCTAACGCTGCCAGGGTTGGTGCAAACGGCCAGTCTGCAAGTCAATGCAGGCGAGCAACGAATAAAGGTGGGAGAGCAAGAATATCAGTTTTCTGTACCGGGAAAAGGCACCACTTTGGTGTGGGTTTCTCGTCAGGGACGTCATTCAACCATCTGGCATAAACAACTAGGAAGATTGTAATGAAAAAGTGGATATTGGGGCTGTTAGTCACATTCTCATTGATTGGATGTGCTGAAAATACCGCAGGATTAAGAGTTGATGGCGCTTCGCAAAAAGTGCTATTTGGCGACAATGTATTAGGTAATCGCTTGGTTGTTGAAGACATTGCAACTAACCAAGTGGATGGTCATACGAGGGGACTTGTGCGTTTAGTGAGTCATTACCAAGGTGACCAAATTATCGAGTACCGTTTTTCTTGGTATGACGATGATGGGCTTGAAGTCAATAACAGACAAAGTCCTTGGAAACAAAAGATCATCAGTGGGATGGAGACGGTGTCGTTGTCGGAGATTTCTGTCAATCCAAATGGAAAACAGTTTCGCGTACAGATCCGTGGGTCAAATAATTAAATTGGGAAAGTAAGGAACCAATATGAACAAAAGTATTATCGCATTGCTAGGGCTCGCTGTCATTTTGGGCGGCTGTTCAAATAAAGTCAGCTACGGAGATGCACAATCCGTTGAAACGACGACAGTTGATTTTGGTTCAACAGATTTACAAAAAATCGCGGGGGAAATGGTTGATAGCATGATGATGTCAGGTTCGGTAGCAGCGATTACCCGTGATTCTCGTCCTATCGTGTTTGTCGAGCGAATCAAAAATAAGACCAGTGAGCACATTGATACTGAATCTATCACTGACACCATCAGTACTAAGATGTTGAATTCAGGTAAGTTCCGCTTCGTCGACATGGATCGTGTTGAAGCCGTGCGCGAACAGCTCAATTTCCAAAATAATGATGAGTTGGTCAACCAAAGTACTGCTATTCAGTTTGGCAAAATGGTTGGCGCACAATATATGCTGTATGGCAACTTGTCGAGTATTGTGAAAAACGCAAGCAGTGATAAAGATGTATATTACAAAATGACGATGCGTTTAATGGATCTTCAAAGCGGCCTTATTGAATGGGCAGATGAAACCGAAATTCGTAAACAGCAGTCAAAAAGTTTACTCGGTTTTTAATCACAAAATTGAGTAATTGAGAGAAGAGGTCCTTATGGCGAGAATGTCTTGGCGTGAAGCTTGTCAGCTTGATCGTACCTTAACTTCGCTAGAAGGATTCTTCTCTGCCCCCCCTGATTACGCACAAACGCTGACAGGGGGGTTAACAAACCGATGTTGGAAAATTGTCACGGAGGAACACAGCTTTGTTTGGCGGCCTAATACGCCGATCACTCAAGCCTTTTCCATTTCGCGTTTTCAAGAATATCAAATTCTCTCTGCTATCGAATCTTCTCACTTAGGCCCCAAGCCACTTTCCATTAATGATCAAGGATTATTGGTTGAATGGATTGATGGCCAATCCCTTACTGGTGGTTTACCTTTCGATTCTCTATTAAAAACACAGATAAAGATCCATAATCTCAGTACAGCACGCATCCCCGTTGCCCCTTTCAGTTTTATCGCTCGGGTTGATCATTATTGGCTACAGCTCAAAGCTGAGTATAAAAGTGAGGACTTGTCGGCTTTATATCAACGTTGGCGCACCGCACCTAACCTTGCTGATGTTGGTCAGACTTTGTGTCACTTTGATTTAGCTGGCTACAATATGGTTAAAACCGATGAAGGTAACCGCGTGATTGATTGGGAATACGCCTCAATTGCCGACCCCCGGCTCGACCTGGCTTTAAGCATTGATGTTGCAGAAGAAAAACCATTAGAGGCGGTCTACCGTTATTGTCAATTGCGTGAGATTGTGGGGGTCGATGATTGGGTCGAAGGTGTGGTGGCTTGGCATCCAAGAGCAACAATGATGGCCATGTTATGGTATTTGTTAGCACATCAATTATGGGGTGATGACTATTATCGTCAACAAGCCGAACATCTAAAACGCACATTATGTAGCTAGGATCACTGTTTCGTCGTTTTGTTGCAGTAAATTAAGGTTAAAGTCTTTGAAACCACAATCTTCGTGGTAGATTAAAAACCTCAAGGAGTGGGGAGTTATTATGATTATTTATCTGCACGGTTTTGATTCAACAAGCCCAGGAAACCATGAAAAAGTACTGCAATTGCAATTTATTGACAGCGATGTCCGTTTTATTAACTACAGTACACAGCACCCAAAACACGATATGCAGCATCTTCTAAAAGAAGTGCATAAAGTGATTGAGTTGTCTGATGACCCACATCCGATTATTTGTGGCGTAGGCCTCGGCGGCTTCTGGTCTGAGCGGATTGGATTCTTATGCGGAATTAAGCAAGTGGTGTTTAATCCTAACTTGCATCCGGAAACAAACATGACTGGACGCATCGATCGCCCTGAAGAGTATGAAGATATTGCGACTAAGTGTGTTGAGCAATACAGGGTAAAAAATAAAGGACGCTGTTTAGTGATTTTATCTAAAGAAGATGAGATTCATGACAACAGCAAAACAGCAGCAGAGCTCGAAAACTACTACGATATCATTTGGGATGAAACCCAGAACCATAAGTTCAAGAAAATCTCACAGCATTTGCAAGCGATGAAGGCATTTAAAGAATCAAATTAAGCATCCGTGCATCATAGTTTCGACTGAACGACTCACAATTGTGAGTCGTTTTTTTATGGCCCAACCCCCCTATGTCTCGTAGTGAAATAGAGGAATTCTTTGGTTGCACCATGAGTTTTGCTCTATATAATGATTAAATTATAAATATTTTGATAAATATCAAAAAAAATTGAGAGCAAGTCTTAAATTTGCCTAATTTGTGTGTAGTTACATGCACTTATCCTAATGAAACGTGCTGCGAAGATAGCTTCATTTGCTGAACAAGATTTATCTGAAGCAAGCGCATTACTGAGAATTCCTTCAGTGTGAGATTTCACGCTGAATCATGTTTATTTCTTTTTGAGGATTATTGTTGTGACACGAATTATCGTAGTCGGTGGTGGCGCGGGTGGTTTAGAGCTCGCGACTAAACTTGGTCGCACTCTTGGCCGTAAAAATCGCGCAGAAATCACATTAGTAGATCGTAAAGCAAGCCACTTATGGAAACCGTTATTGCATGAAGTGGCAACGGGTTCATTAGATGAAGGAGTGGATGCGCTAAGCTATCGCGCTCACGCAAAAAATCATCGTTTTGATTTCCAAATGGGTAGTCTTGCTGATATCGATCGTGAACGCAAAGTGATTGTTCTTAGTGAATTGCAAGATGAGCATGGTGAATTGTTAATGCCAAGTCGTGAGCTTGAATATGACATTTTGGTGCTGGCAATCGGTTCAACGTCTAACGACTTCAATACTCCAGGAGTTCGTGAGCATTGTATCTTCCTTGATAGCCCTGAACAGGCAAATCGTTTTCGTACTGAAATGAACAATGAGTTTCTAAAACTTCATGCGAAAAATGGTAACGGTACAGTTGATATTGCGATTGTTGGCGCAGGTGCAACGGGTGTTGAATTATCTGCAGAGCTACATAATGCAGTAAAAGAGCTGCGGACTTATGGTTTTGGCGATCTTGATTCAAGCAAACTGAATGTCAACCTTGTGGAAGCGGGTGAGCGTATTCTACCCGCTCTTCCACCTCGCATTTCTAGTGCTGCGCATAGCGAATTAACGAAATTAGGTGTCAACGTTCGTACTGCGACTATGGTCACGCGAGCGGATAAGGATGGCCTAACAACTAAAGATGGCGAAAAGATTCCCGCTCAGATCATGGTGTGGGCTGCTGGTATCAAAGCACCGGATTTTATGAAAGAGATTGCTGGTTTGGAAACAAACCGCATTAATCAGTTAGTGGTAAAAAACACCTTACAAACCACAAGAGATGACGATATTTTTGTGATCGGTGATTTAGCACAATGTACACAAGCTGATGGTTCATTTGTGCCACCTCGTGCACAAGCAGCGCACCAAATGGCAAGCCAAGCGTTCAAGAATATTGTTGCTAAGCTTAACGGGCGTGAGCTCAAACCGTATGTTTATAAAGATCACGGTTCGTTGGTTTCATTAAGTCGTTTTTCTACCGTTGGTAGCTTAATGGGTAATTTAACCAAAGGCTCGATGATGGTTGAAGGTCGTATTGCGCGAGTAGTGTACATTTCTTTGTATCGCATGCACCAAATGGCGCTGCACGGTATGTTCAAAACAGGGTTGATGATGTTAGTTGGCCGTATTAATCGTGTGTTGCGTCCAAACTTAAAGCTTCACTAATATTCCCAGCGTACTGGCCATAAAAAAGCCTCGCCTTTGTTAAAAGGCGAGGCTTTTTTTGTCATCCCACCACCTTGGGCGATAGTGGTGGTTATATCAAATTCAAGTTATTTAATGGTACTTGAGCGATAAGTGTTATGTGTTAGCCAACTAGGCTGAGCATTGGTTGGTACTGAGCCATCTTGGTTAATGTTTGAGAAATGGAACGAATGTTGGTTCCAAATTCTCGTTGCATTTTTCCATGGTTTATCAGCATCGGCTGATTCATAAACGTAGACGCCGTGGTTGATTGCGCTTTCTTTTGCATAATCATTTGCGACCACAATAAGCGATGCATTGTTGTTGCCTTCGAGATCCGCCACAACAGGATATTCCCACAAGGTGTTCGACGAGTTAGCAATCGTTGTTAATACTGCTCCTGTGCGCCCATCAAGAATACGGACTCTCAGAAGATCTTGTACGATAACTTCATCAATGCCATCACCAGTGAAATCGTAAGCCGAGACACCAATTTTACCGCTGTTATAGTCATCATTTGCTACAGACCAAACTTTGCTACCTTGTGCATTATACATATCAACAGCATGATAACCTGCATAGACAATACCAGTGTTCAGGTAATTATCATTAATGCTTTCCCCAACAACAAACTGAACTGCATTAACGTGTTTTTTGAAGGTAAAGATAGGTTTTGGTTTGCTCCAAACATTTAAGCCTACCAGTTGGGTATTGTTTGGGACTGTGTATCGTTCAGTTGTTGCTTTGCTCTTCATGACGGGAACAGCATAAGGAATCGTTTTAGTTTTCCAAACAGGAGCTAGGTAAGAAACTGTTTTGGTATGCCAGCCAAAGAACCAGTAAGAAACTTGTTTTGTTCTCCACTCCAATCCAAGATATGGAACTTCTTTGGTTCGCCACTCTAATGCTGGGTATTTAAAGGCTGAGTCTTTTGAACCTAACGTTATTTTCGAACCATCATTGAGAGTGAATTCCATCTCGAGTACGCCATATGTCCACCACGTTTTATATTTGCCGTAGGTTACATCGACAGAGCGGACTTTGCTTGCATCAATAGTATGCAGTGAACCGCCTTGACCACCCACCATATTACTTGCTGTTGATCCAATAGCGTCAATCAGATCTCCTGAGCGGATTTTAAGTTGGTTGTCATCTGCTATTTTAACTGGATGGCTGTGATGTAAATGGGTATATCCATAAACAGGGGACTTAGCTATTTCATTGGTAGAGTTAGTTGCTGTATTACCAAGGAAGTTAGAGATAGCTTGTACACCACCGCCTGGGTTTTCAAGGTTATTAACCTCCCATTTTACTGAGCCGTCATGCTCTAATACGGCAAAGCTACTATTTTGTGCAGAGCCTTTCGAGGCCGGAACTGATACCACAATTTCTGGTTTATTGTCGCTATCTAAGTTGGCAACGGAAGAAAACCAAACCGTATCATTCGCTTGATATTGCCAAGTAAATGAGCCATCGCTTTTATAAAGAGCGCCGTTTGAAAATACTTCTTGGATACCATCGCCATCCGCATCAAAGCTGATCGGTGATGGAGCCCACTCTAAACTAAATAGCAAACCAGTATCGTAATTATAAACACCATCGGCAGAGAGAATATCAATTGAACCATCATTGTTTAAATCAGATAGTGAAATTGCGCCAACCGAGCGCCATCCTGAAGCACTCTTCAGGATTTGTTTTTTTATCTGACCTTCATTATCTAATATATTGATGTAAGGGCTGATTGTGCTCGTTGTCACAATTTCAACTACACCATTACCATCAAGATCTGCAACAGCAGGAGAGTAGCGAGCATCGGCTATAATGCCACCATTATCGTACGACCAAAGCTCAGAACCATCGATACCACTTAGTGCCCTAACTAATCCACCTTGCGTATATTTATTACCTTCAAAAGTAATAACGATAATATCAGCGATATCATTCTCGTCGATTTTTCCATCACCATTATCATCATTTAACTGAGTAACGATAGGTGCCGCCATAACTTGATTAGACTCAGGTTTAAATGAACTGCCTTGCCAAGACCATTTTAATTGGGTGTTTATCTCACTAGGGCTTGATGCGATTGCAATGTTACTTGCTGTGATACTGCCTATTGACAGTAGCCCGACCGCACATAACGAAAATTTAGAAGTCATTAGGTAACATCTCTCTCAGTATGTTTGTGTAAATTCCGATTTAAATTGATGTTGTTAACCTGTGCTCTACTTCAACGATAGGTATTACGGTAAATGAGTCGAACATGGCACAACACGAGATGGGGAGATTATCAAGACTTAATAAGAGGGATTCAATCTTACATGGCTCTCATAAATGAGAGGTCTTAAAAATGAAACACTCACTAATGAAATACATTGTCAGTTTAACTTTTAGAAGATCACGTACCCAAACCATTGGAACGGTCTGTAGGTGGGTTGTGTTATTGGTTTTAATAAGAATAGTTAACAACAGAATAGCTCTAACCGGTAAGGATATTAAATCAGTGAGCTAAACTGTATGAGAGATGAATAAAAGAAAAAACGCCCAGGCAGGGCGCTTTGTTAGGCTTTATTCTGCAACGCGGCGAACTTGAATGATCATTCCCATTAATGGATGGTCTAGATAGTGGGTTTCGTTGCTGCGCATACGGCGTTTTTGGTCCATCCGATAGCTCTTTAAAAACTCTTCCTTTTCCACTGTTGGGGAGATGGCTTCTAGGTTTCCAAGTTGAACCTCGGCATTTTGCTCTTCAGGTGTAATGTCTAACTCCAATGGTTTACTTTGGAGCACGATTTCTCGCACACTCGGGGCTTTAAGGTCGAGCGTGGTTTCAGCATAAAGATAGTGCTGCACATAGATTTGTAATTTACCGTCGAGTTCGTAAAGGGGACTCGCGATATTTTGTTCTAGCACACCGTTTACTGGCGATTCTTCTAGTACGGCTACTTTTTCACTGCCGTCAGTATTGAATTTAGCGGAGTAATCTTTACCCGCTTGAATATGGAAAATCGGTGCGGAAGCTCTGCCTTGATCGCCTTGACGCCAAGCCGTATGCAATAGCACTTCAAAGCCGGCGTGGTTTTTCAGTTTTTGTGCTTGATCGTTAAGTTGGTAGTCGGAAAAAGGCAGCATTTTCACGCCTTTTTCTTGGCGATAGTTTAAGTCACTAAAACTGCCCGCGCGTTGAATATTGATTTCAGGCAATGAGTTAGGCCACGACTCACTGACCTTCTCTGCATCAATTGCACGCTTAAAAATGATCACTTCTATGTCAAATTGCCGTTGTGCCAGACTTGGCATCGAAATAAGCAAAAGTAGGAGTGGGATCAGTTTTTTCATTATGGCTCCATCATTTTTTGTGCGTAATTTATGCTCTAGGCATCAGGTTTTGTTGGAATTCGCTGAGCATACTCGACACAAATTGAATTCGTTCACGTCTATCGGCTAATGGTACAGCAAACTTAAACTTAGTTGGCCCTTCCATTGCAAATTTTTTCGGTTGTGATTGCAGAAGTCTAACCAAAAAGACGGGATTAATGTCAGCATCTGGATAGAACTCAATGTAGCCGCCTTTTTCATGTGCTTCGATTTTCTTCACTTTTATACGTGCAGCATCAATTTTGACTTCAGCAACGCCGAGTAAGTTATTTGCAGCATCGGGTAACTTACCAAAGCGATCAATCAACTCGACTTTGAGCTCGGCGAGCTCATCTCGGCTAGCGACACTCGCTATCTGTTTATACATGGAGAGGCGAGTATTTACATCAGGAATGTAATCATCGGGTAATAGCGCAGGCAAACGCATTTCTACTTCGGTTTGTTCACGAAGCAAATCGTCAAGAGAAGGTTCTCTGCCATTTTTTAATGCTTCAACCGCTTGCTCTAGCATCTCCATATAGAGAGTAAAACCAATCGATTGGATCTGACCGCTCTGTTCATCGCCCAATAATTCACCTGCTCCACGGATTTCTAAATCGTGCGTTGCTAGAGTAAAACCGGCTCCAAGATCTTCAAGAGATGCAATCGCTTCTAAACGTTTCACGGCATCTTTAGTGATGGCTTTAGGATGTGGAGTGAGTAAGTAAGCATAAGCTTGATGGTGAGAACGTCCTACTCGGCCACGAAGTTGGTGTAGCTGCGCTAAGCCAAGGTTATCTGCTCGGTCCATAATGATGGTGTTCGCGGTTGGGACATCAATCCCGGTTTCAATGATGGTTGTGCAAACCAATACATTGAATCGTTGGTGATAAAAGTCGTTCATCACTTTTTCCAGCTCACGTTCACGCATTTGTCCATGGGCGACGGTAATTCGAGCTTCAGGGACCAGCTTTTCTAAATCGGCGGCCACTTTGTCGATAGTTTCTACTTGGTTATGTAGAAAATAAACCTGTCCACCGCGCATAATTTCACGTAATACGGCCTCTCGAATCGTATTGTCATCATGTTGGCGTACGAAGGTTTTGATGGCTAATCGTCGTGCGGGTGGTGTGGCGATAATCGATAGATCGCGCATTCCGCTCATCGCCATGTTTAATGTACGCGGAATCGGCGTTGCCGTCAGCGTGAGAATATCCACATCAGCACGCATCGCTTTCACTTTTTCTTTTTGGCGAACGCCAAAACGGTGTTCTTCATCAACGATCAAAAGACCAAGATCGCTAAATTTTAGCTCGCTGGAAAGCAGTTTGTGCGTGCCAACCAAAATGTCGACTTTGCCGTCGGCGACATCTTGTAGGATCTGCTTTTGCTCTTTCGCTGATTTGAAGCGTGATAAAACTTCAACACGGATCGGCAGGTTAGCAAATCGGTCTCGAAAGTTCTCAAAATGCTGCTGCGCGAGTAAGGTTGTCGGCACTAATACAGCCACTTGTTTATTGTTGTCGGTACACACAAAGGCGGCGCGCATGGCGACTTCTGTTTTGCCAAATCCAACGTCACCACACACTAATCGGTCCATCGCTTTTTTCTGACACATGTCTGAGAGTACGGCATTGATGGCTGTGTTTTGATCATCAGTTTCTTCAAATGGGAAACCTGCTTTAAAGGTCGCGTATTGACCACGATCCAGAGCGAACTTATAGCCCGGTTTGAGCTCTCGTTTAGCGTAAACATCCAGCAGTTCTGCTGCGACATCACGGACTCTTTCGGCCGCTTTTCGTCGTGCTTTAGTCCATGCTTCACCCCCGAGTTTATGCAATGGTGCGCTTTCTTCCGCGCCGCCAGAGTAACGGCTGATGAGATTTAGTGAAGCGACAGGAACATAAAGTTTGGCTTCATTTTGATACTCAAGAGTGACGTATTCGGTCATCATGCCACCCGCTTCAAGTGTCTGTAGCCCGATATAACGGCCGATACCATGATCAATATGAACGACGGGTTGTCCTGGTTTGAGTTCGGCTAAGTTACGAATGATAGCGTCACTATTGGTGACTTTACGATCTTTCTTACGACGAAGAATGACACGGTCACCGAGTAAATCACTTTCGCAGATGAACGCTAAGTTAGCATTGTTATCGATAAAGCCGTGCTCAGATGCCCCTAATACGAGACATTGTTTTTCTTTTGCTTGGCACGCTTGCTGGAAGGTTTCTTTTTCGATAGGGCGCAGTTTTACGCGTTGCAATAGCTCTAGTAATGCTTCGCGACGGCCTTCTGATTCGACGGAAAAAATGATTTTCCCAGTGAAACTCTCACTAAATTGCCGGATGGCGGCTAAAGGCTCTTTATTTTGATGCATGACCGCCAAGTCGGGTAATGCACTGACCGCTAAATTGATCCGCCCTTGCTTTTCTGAAATCGGTTCCACATTGAGTTGTATCTGAGCCACGTTTTTGAAAAGACTGAAAAGCTCATCTTTTTTAAGCCACAATTCATGAGGTGGCAGCAACGGGCGAAGAGGGTCAACTTTACGCTGCTGGTAACGATATTCGACGTCGGTTAAAAACTGGTCAATCGCTGTTTCGATATTTCCTACGACAATTAGTTGGCTTTCTGGCGCGATATAATCGAACAAAGTTTCGGTGTGTTCAAAAAATAGTGGTTGCCAGTATTCAATACCGGCTGGCCAAATCCCCTTTGAGACTTGCATATAGACAGATTCTGGTTCACGACGCGCTTCAAATCGTTGACGCCAGCGGGTGCGAAAATCTTCAATTGCACTTTCTGTGGTGGGAAATTCATGAGCAGGTAGTAAGCGTATCTCACTGATCTCTTCAATTGAGCGTTGATTCTCAGGATCGAAGGTGCGTATGGTGTCGATTTCATCATCAAAAAAATCAATGCGATAAGGATCGCTGCTGCCCATTGGAAATAAATCAAGAATCGAACCTCGGCTGGCGTACTCGCCTGGGCCAAACACTTGATCAACATGACGATAGCCCGATTTTTCCAGCTGAAGACGCAGTTTATCTAAGGAAAACTGATCGCCAGTTTTAACCATCAGGGTATGCTGTAGCAGAAATTCTCGCGGCGTCTGACGCTGCAATATGGTGCTCACTGGCACAATGGTAATGCCTGTTTTCAAGCTCGGTAATTGATATAGGCGCGCGATGCGATCAGAAATGATCTCTTGATGAGGCGAAAAACTATCATAAGGCAAAGTTTCCCAATCAGGAAACAGCGCCACTTCGGCGTCACTAAACTGCTCAATTTCGTGCTGCAGCTTTAAGGCGGTTTGAGGATCAGGTACAGCCAGTAAAGTGTGGCTATTATGCTGGTTGGCCAGCTCTGCAATTGCCAACGCAAGGCTTGCACCACGTAGGTTACCAATGTGTTTTTTGTCGCCCGCGCCAGCAGGTTTAATCAGAGTCAGTAAAGAGTGTGTAGTCATGAGAACGCTTATGGTTTATTTCGGTCTAAAGAGCGTTGACGCAGCAATTTTTGCTGCTGGTACAGTGCGGCTTTAATCAAGAGATCTTGGTCAGTATCTCGCAGTAAATCGTATTTCATCGTGATGAGATAGTGTTGCTCGTCCGCTTGGCAATCAATCACCGAACTATAGCAATAAATAGCGGCTGCAGGGTGGTCCAAAAACAGTTTACAGCGGGCTTGGGTACCAATTTCTAGTGCGTTTGGGTAACGAAGTGAGAAGCGACTGGCACCAAATGTGCTGGTGATGAAGCGTGAATGTGGCTCATCTTGCTGTGATAACATAAAGGTCAGCAACAAATTCAATTTCGAATTTTGAGTATCAAGTAACTGAACGACGTGCTTGAAATCACTATTTTTCAGTTCTAGTCGTGCACTTTCGGTGAGTGCATCCAACTGGCTAAACTCACTGGCCACAATAAATGGGGCAGGAATCTCCGCTTCAAATATTGATTGGGAAGGTAGCATAAATGTGCTGTCTAAAAGTTCAATATTGGTTGTCAGTCCATAGTGAACCGTAAAAAATTCTTGCTCGGTCATAAAGGCATCCTTCTCATCGCTTTGTTGATTATCGTCATACCGGCGAACTAATCAAGGTATGTCCTTGTTATCGAGTCTATTTAACCGATTTTTGGCAAATTAAAGCTACAACCTTCCACCGTTTCTCGTTACAGTACTGAGCATCACTTTTAGGCGGTTTTTCTTATGTTTCATCCTATTTCGGCGTTCATTGGCTTGCGTTATTTACGTGGGCGATCCGGTGATAGATTCAGTCGATTTGTCTCTTATATGTCTACGGCGGGGATAACCATTGGCGTGATGTCACTGGTGACGGTGCTTTCGGTCATGAATGGTTTTGAATCCCAGCTCAAAAATAGAATCTTAGGTGTGTTGCCTCAGGCTGTAGTTTCGCAAAACGGCGATCGCACTTTGCTCACGCAAGATGTGCCTCAATTCATTAGCCAGCTCTCTAGCGCCAGAGCGGCTGAACCGATTGTACGCAGTGAAGCGGTTGTTCAAAGCTCATCGCAACTGGCCGCAGGCTTGTTGGTGGGAATTGAACCTAATCAAAATGATCCGATTGCGGCGCACTTGATTGCGGGTCAAGTGAGTGCGCTCAAGCCGGGCGAATATCAACTCTTCCTTGGCCATTCACTGGCGCGGGCGCTCAACGTGACAATTGGCGATAAAGTGCGTTTGATGGTCACTTCAGCTAGCCAATTTACCCCCTTAGGTCGTATTCCTGCGCAGCGTAATTTTACAGTCGCAGGCATCTTTAATACGGGGTCTGATGTGGATGGACAGCTGATGCTGACGCACATCAAAGATGCAGCGCGATTGCTTCGTTTACCATCAAATACTGTGTCGGGATGGCGGCTCTTTTTTGATGATCCTTTTGTGGTCGCAGACCTAGCTAGCGCACCTTTGCCTGGGGGGTGGCAATGGAGTGACTGGCGAGATCAGCGTGGCGAGTTGTTCCAAGCTGTTCGCATGGAAAAAAATATGATGGGTTTGATGCTTGGGTTGATTGTTGGCGTAGCGGCTTTCAATATCATTTCCGCGTTGATCATGGTGGTGATGGAAAAACAAGCTGAGGTCGCGATTTTGAAAACACAAGGCATGACAGATCAACAAGTACTGGCCATTTTTATGGTTCAAGGCGCGAGTAGTGGAGTGATTGGTGCGCTTGTCGGTGGTGTGTTAGGCGTATTGCTTGCCAATAACCTCAATGGATTATTAGAAAGCATGGGGGTCGCGCTGTTCTCTGTGGGGGGAACGCTGCCCGTAGTGATTAACCCTATGCAAATTATGTTGGTGGTGATAGCAGCCATCACGCTCAGCTTATTCGCGACACTGTTTCCCTCCTACCGCGCGTCATCCGTAAAACCTGCCGAGGCTTTAAGATATGAATAACCTTTTACAATGCCATAACGTATGCAAAACCTACCAAGAAGGGGAGCTACGGACTCAAGTGCTAAAAGGCGTCAGTTTTGGCATTCAAGCGGGGGAGTTAGTCTCAATTATTGGGACTTCTGGATCTGGGAAAAGTACGTTATTACACATTCTGGGTGCACTGGATGAGGCAACCGAAGGTTCAGTGTCATTTTTAGGTCAGGATTTATCGAGCTTAAGCTCCAATAAACAAGCGAACATTCGCAATCAACATTTGGGTTTTGTGTACCAGTTCCACCATTTATTAGCCGATTTCACCGCTCTTGAGAATGTTGCCATGCCGTTGCTTATTGGTGGCCAAAAAGCATCGCGTGCTAAACAGGCCGCGCAAGCATTGCTAGAAAAAGTGGGGTTGGGGCATCGCTTATCTCATCGACCCTCTGAGCTCTCTGGTGGAGAGCGGCAGCGGGTAGCGATTGCGCGAGCGCTGGTCAATCAACCCGATTTGGTGTTAGCCGATGAGCCTACGGGCAACCTTGATCACAAAACGGCGCTGGCGATTTATGATTTGATGCGTCAAATGAATCAAGAGTTTGGCACGGCATTTTTAGTGGTAACGCATGATAGCGAACTTGCTGAAAAAATGGACAGACAGATGCACATGCAAGATGGTTTGCTGATTAATGTGGAGGCACCGTAGATGTTCACCTCGCTCTCTTTAGTGATTGGTCGGCGTTTTAGCCTGGCAAAGCAGCGTAATAAAATGGTGTCGTTTATCTCGCTCTCTTCCATTATCGGTATCGCCGTGGGAGTTGCGGTGATCATCGTGGGCTTGTCGGCGATGAATGGTTTTGAGAGAGAGCTGCAGAACCGCGTGTTATCTGTCATTGCACATGGAGAGTTTGAAGGGGTTCAACAACCCATCGCGAACTGGTCGTCATTAGTCAAGCAAGCCGTGCAGCATCCAAAAGTGGAAGCGGCCGCTCCTTATGTAAAATTGACGGCATTAGCGGAGAAAGGCGCGCAACTGAAAGCGATTGAGGTACGCGGAATTGATCCGCAAATGGAGCGCACCGTGTCGCGTTTATCTCAATTTGTCTCTTCCGATGCATGGCAAGGTTTTGTCGCAGGTCAGCAACAGGTCATCTTAGGCAAAGGAGTGGCGGATAAATTGGGCGCGGCAGTCGGTGACTATGTCACTTTGATGATCCCCTCTGCGAATGAGAGCGCTAAAGTTCAAGCGCCAAAGCGCGTGCGCGTCAAGGTCTCAGGGCTTTTGGAGCTCAATGGCCAAATTGACCACAGCCTTGCGTTAGTGCCATTGGCAGATGCACAAGCTTACGCCAAATTAGGAGAGCGAGTGACGGGCGTTGCTATCAAGGTCTCAGAGGTATTAAATGCGACTCAAATTGTAAGAGAGGTCGGCAATACGCTTGATCAATACGTCTATCTACGCAGTTGGCAGCAAAAGTTTGGCTTTTTGTACCGTGATATTCAGCTGGTCAGAACCATTATGTATTTGGTGATGGTGCTGGTGATTGGTGTGGCGAGCTTCAACATCGTTTCAACACTTATGATGGCGGTCAAAGATCGTGCGGCTGAAATCGCCATTTTGCGCACTATGGGCGCGACCGATGGATTAGTGAAACGAATTTTTGTCTGGCAGGGTGTTTTCTCTGGTGTATTAGGCAGTGTGATAGGTGGCGTGTTAGGTGTGCTGATTGCGTGGAATTTAACAGCGTTAATCAAAGGATTAGAACGGTTAGTCGGCCATCAGTTTTTGTCTGGTGATATCTATTTTGTCGACTTTTTGCCATCACAAGTGAACCTATCGGATGTGGTGCTTGTCTCTTCGACGGCGATTGTGTTGAGCCTACTAGCTACTTGGTATCCTGCCTCTAGAGCCAGTCAACTGAACCCGGCGTCTGTGCTTAGCGCTAAATAATCTCAACTCGGATTCTTTTCGTTCATCAGCATTGAGCTATTTTTAGCAAACAAAAAGGACCACTTGGTCCTTTTTCAACATCATACGACATCGTTTTACATGCTCAGTTGTATAGCCAGTCTCAATCTCTTGAAGCTTTTATCTCGCTTGGCGCTTTTGCCAGCTTCTTACGACAGAATAGCGCCATAAACCGTGAATGCCGAAGTAGCCGATTATGGCGGAGATCACTCCACACATCATGCAACCCAAAAGGAATGGCGGACCAATGGTACTCATTTGTTGCATGATAAAATGCCAAGAGAGTTCAAAGTGAAATGGTTGTGGTGGTGTTTGCATTACCCATGCGCCAAGCTTGTAGGCGAAGTAGAACAGCACTGGCATGGTGATGGGGTTGCTAATCCAAACCAAGGCTACAGAGAGCGGTAAATTGACGCCGCACATAATGGCAAGGCCAGCGGACATGATCATTTGACTCGGAAGTGGAACAAAAGCCATGAACAAACCTACGGCGAAGGCGCCCGCTGCTGAGCGGCGGTTCAAACACCATAAATTGGGGTTGTACAGCACATTGCCAAAAATTTTCAATGCCTTCTGACGCTTAATCACTTCATGGTTAGGCATAAAACGTTTGATGAACTTTCTTGGCATCGTGACATGACTCTCTTATCTAATTACTGGACCCTAGCTTCGTTTTCGCTAACCGCCATTTCTGCTTCTTATTGGCCTTGGATGCCAGATTGGAAATGGATTATGCCTCTATTCGCCATTCTTATACTCTCTGTCGGTTATAGAAAACTGCGCTTTCTCTCAGGAGTAACAATGGCTTTAATGGTCATTGTGATCAGCGGGAACTTATTACGTGAGCAGTCCAACACTATTTTTCAGACAGGTTCGGATATTACCATAAACGGACAGGTTAACAGCTTTTTTAGACAAATTACTCATGGTTATGAAGGAACAATTTCGATTCGATCAATCAATGGTCAAACCTTAGGCATTTTTTTGCGGCCCAAGGTGCGATTAATTGCTCCTTTGCCGTTGAAGTATGGTGACGTGGCTGAATTCTCCATCACAGTAAAACCTATCTTTGGTCGGTTAAATGAGACCGGGTTTGATGCAGAGGCGTACTCTTTGAGCCAAGGTATTGTGGCTCGTGCAACGGTTAATAATGGACAGTCTTATCGCATTGAATCATTACCAGAATGGCGAGCACAATGGTACCAGAAGATCAAAACCTGGCTCGCTGATGATCCCAATCTTGGTATTTTAATGGCGCTTACGTTTGGTGAGCGCAGTGATATTTCAACGGCACAGTGGAAAGCATTACGAGACAGTGGGCTGATTCATTTGGTTGCCATTTCTGGTCTGCACATTGGCATCGCGTTTGGTTTTGGTTATAGCCTTGGGCTCGTATTGATGCGTTTGCATCATCGCATGGGGTGGTCGCCATTCGTCGTAGGAAGCTTGTGCGCACTAGGCTATGCTTGGTTGGCTGGCTTTACCTTGCCCACTCAACGCGCGCTCATCATGTGTTTGCTCAATGTGGCGATGATTGTCCTCAATGTCCGTATCAATACGTTGCAGCGACTGCTTATGACGTTATCGGCGGTGCTGCTCATCGATCCTTTTGCTGCGTTATCCAGTAGCTTTTGGATGTCCTTTATTGCTGTCTCGGTTGTGTTCTACCAACTTTCTCTACCTCAAATTAATCGATTTTTTTTATGGCGTTTATTGACGATGCAGATTGGGTTAGTGCTATGTATGCTTCCGGTAACCGCTTATTTTTTCGGTGGGGTCAGTACCAGTGCGGCGCTCTATAACTTAGTGTTTATTCCTTGGTTCAGCTTTGTGGTGGTTCCGGCGATCTTTGTGGCTTTAGTGTGTACGGTTTTGACTTTTGATGGCGCACCTATGGTGTGGCATTGGGTGGCCAAATTACTCATTCCAGTTGATTGGTCAATACATTATTCAAGCCTCAGTTGGTTTCCTATTTCTGGGGCTGTTTTGGCTCTGTTGAGCAGTGCTCTGTTGCTGTTTGTGTTTTCACCGTTGATCTCGCGTTTTGCACTTGCGGTTTACAGCCTCATTGTGATGGTTTCTTGGCTCACCATTCCGATAAAAACAGGTTGGCGGATTGATGTGTTAGATGTTGGGCATGGGTTGGCAGTGTTGATCGAAAAAGAAGGACGCTATGTGCTTTATGATACTGGTGCAAGTTGGCAAGGCGGTGATCACATCCAGGCAACAGTTGCCCCCGTGTTAAACAAACGGGGAGCTACGCAATTAGACGGGTTGATTTTGAGTCACTTGGATAACGACCATGCAGGTGGAAGAGCAGAGGTTGAGCGTGTTTGGCAGCCCAAATGGAAACGTGCTAGTCAAACGATAGCGGGTTACCAACCTTGTATTGCTGGCGAACAATGGCAGTGGCAACAACTCTCTTTTGATGTTATCTGGCCACCAAAAACCGTAGCGCGGGCTTACAATCCTCACTCTTGCGTGATTCGAATCTTTGACCAAAATACCGGTTTTTCAGTGCTTTTACCTGGGGATGTGGATGCCATGAGTGAGTGGTTACTTGCGCGAACAGAGCAATCCTTACAAAGTCATATCCTGCTTGTACCACACCACGGTAGTAGGACATCTTCTACTGTTGCTTTGATTAGTAAGGTGAATCCTGAGGTCGCTATTGCCTCGCTCGCCAAAGGCGGACGCTGGCAATTACCTTCCGCACAGGTTGTTCAACGCTACCAACAACATGGAGCAAACTGGTTGGATACGGGTGAAGCAGGGCAAATTAGCGTTATTTTTGGCATGCAGAATTATCAAGTTAGCAGCTTGCGTATCTCTCGCTCTCAGGCTTGGTATAGGCAGATGCTCCGTAACGAGGTAGAATGAGCGCAATATTTTCTTAAAAACAAAGCATTTCTATGTCACTCAATACTGACGAAACCACTTGGCAAACCTTCAAACGCCTGTGGACCTATATCCGCCTATATAAATCTGGCCTAGCAGTTGCGGTTGTCGCATTGATTATCAATGCGGTCTCTGACACCTATATGGTGTCATTACTTAAGCCTCTTCTAGATGAAGGATTTGGTAATGCGGAATCCGATTTTTTGCGAGTGCTGCCTTTTATTATTTTGGGGATGATGGCGCTGCGTGGTTTAAGTGGCTTTGTCTCCTCGTACTGCTTGAGCTGGGTTTCTGGCAATGTTGTGATGTTGATGCGTCGAAAAATCTTTAATCAATTCATGCACATGCCTGTCAGTTTTTTTGATAGAGAATCAACGGGTGGTCTGTTATCACGTATCACCTATGATTCAGAGCAAGTGGCTGGGGCGACCAGTCGTGCATTGGTCAGCATTGTTCGCGAAGGTGCGAGTATCATCGGCCTATTGACCTTGATGTTTTGGAATAGCTGGCAGTTATCTTTGGTATTAATCGTGGTTGCGCCAGTGGTTGCGATGGGGATTGGCATTGTCTCTAAACGTTTTCGTAAGATCTCAAAAGGGATGCAGACCACCATGGGTGATGTGACTTCTTCAGCAGAGCAGATGCTAAAGGGGCACAAAGTCGTACTGAGCTATGGTGGACAAGACGTAGAGCGTAAACGTTTTGACCATGTCAGCAATCAAATGCGTCAACAAACAATGAAGCTGGTTGCGGCGCAGTCCACTGCTGACCCTATTATTCAAATGATTGCTTCTTTAGCACTTGTCACTGTGCTGTTTTTAGCCAGCGTTGATTCTATTCGTGCCGAATTAACTCCAGGTACTTTTACGGTGGTGTTCTCGGCAATGTTTGGCTTGATGCGACCACTGAAAGCGTTAACGAGTGTTACCTCCGATTTCCAACGTGGTATGGCGGCCAGCCAAACATTATTTGAGCTGATTGATTTAGAAACCGAGCGCGACACTGGCCAGTTTGAAGCCGAAAAAGTACGTGGTGACGTTAGAGTTCAGGATGTGACCTTTACTTATCAAGGTAAAGAAAAACCAGCGCTGTCTCATGTGAGCTTTGAGATTCCTCAAGGTAAAACGGTCGCGCTTGTTGGGCGTTCCGGCTCAGGGAAAAGTACTATCGCGAGCCTCTTGACTCGTTTTTATGATGTCGATTCAGGTGCTATCTATCTAGATGATCATGATATTCGCGATTATAAACTGAAGAACTTGCGCACCCACTTTGCGCTGGTTTCGCAAAATGTTCACCTCTTCAACGATACCATTGCCAATAATATTGCTTACGCGGCAGAAAATGAGTATACGCGTGAGCAAATTGAGCACGCGGCTAGGCTTGCTCATGCCATGGAGTTTATCAATAACATGCCTGATGGCTTGGATACCATGATTGGTGAGAATGGAGCCAGTTTATCGGGTGGTCAACGTCAACGAGTAGCGATTGCTCGAGCGTTATTACGTGATGCACCCGTACTTATCCTAGATGAGGCGACTTCTGCGTTGGATACAGAATCTGAGAGAGCGATTCAATCAGCACTTGAAGAGCTACAAAAGAATAAAACGGTATTGGTCATTGCGCACCGCTTGTCGACGATTGAAGAAGCCGATGAAATTCTAGTGGTCGATGAGGGTGAAATTATCGAACGTGGTCATCATGCTCAGTTAATTGCACAGGATGGGGCGTATGCCCAACTACATCGAATTCAATTTGGTGACTAATCAGTGATTGAAAAAATCTGGTTCGGACATCACCCAGCGTGTTTTTTGTTGTGGCCACTGTTGTGGCCACTGAGTGTCTTGTTTCTGTTGGTCAGTCAAGCACGTAAGCGAGCATTCCAAGCGAACAAAAAAGAGCGCTATAAGGCTCCCGTTCCTGTGGTGGTGGTAGGTAATATTACGGCGGGTGGTAATGGTAAAACACCGTTGGTTGTATGGTTAGTGGAAGCTTTACAAGAACAAGGTTTCAAACCAGGAGTTGTTTCGCGTGGGTATGGTGGTAAAGCTCCGATTTATCCATTAGTGCTGCAAAGTGACACGCCAACCACTCACTGCGGTGACGAACCTAAATTGATTCACCAGCGCACGGGTGCTCCGGTTGCTGTTGCACCAAAGCGCTCACAAGCAGTGCAAGCCCTGCTTCCGTTGGGTGTTGATGTGATCATCACTGACGATGGCCTTCAGCACTATGCATTGGAGCGTGATCTCGAATTTGCAGTCGTGGACGGCGTTCGTCGCTTCGGTAATGAGCAGTTCATGCCTTTAGGTCCGTTAAGAGAGCCACTCTCTCGGTTAGCGGAAGTTGATTTTATTGTGACTAATGGCGGTCAAGCTCAATATGGCGAATTGGCTATGCACCTTTCACCTAGCTTAGCCGTTAACTTAGTGACAGGTCAGCAAGCGCCAGTGAGCCAGTTAGCTGCATTAGTGGCTTTTGCTGGCATTGGTTATCCCACGCGCTTTTTCAATACATTAGAAGCTTTAGGTGCAAAGACGGTATTGACCCAAGGTTTTGCTGATCACCGAGAGTATCAATATTCAGAATTAGAGGCGCTTGCGCAACATGGAGCAAACGTCATCATGACAGAAAAAGACGCAGTGAAATGTGCGGCCTTTGCACAAGAAAACTGGTGGTATCTTCCCGTTTCTGCGCAATTTAGTTCGCCAGATGAAAGGCGTATTTTGGACAAAATAAAAGAGGTAATGGAGTCATATGGATCACCGTCTGCTTGAAATTGTAGCTTGCCCTGTATGTAAAAGTAAGTTGACTTATGATAAAGAAAATCAAGAGCTTATTTGTAAATTAGATCGTTTGGCCTACCCAATAAAAGAAGGGATTCCTGTGTTGCTTGAGCCAGAAGCGCGCAGCATGACGATGGATGAGGGACGATAATGGCTTTCACCGTTATTATCCCTGCTCGTTATCAGTCAACTCGCTTACCTGGCAAACCTTTGGCCGATATCGGCGGTAAACCCATGATTCAGTGGGTTTATGAGCAAGCGTTACAATCGGGAGCTGAGCAGGTCGTTATTGCTACTGATGATGCTCGTGTTGAAGCGGCTGTCCATGCGTTTGGTGGCAATGTTTGTATGACATCATCACATCACGAGTCCGGTACTGAGCGTTTAGCCGAAGTGGTGAAATTAATGGGCATTGCCGATCACCACATTATTGTTAACGTACAAGGTGACGAGCCATTCATTCCACCGAGCATCATCAAGCAGGTCGCTAACAATTTAGCCAACAGTAGCGCGCCGATGGCGACTTTAGCGGTTGAAATTACTGATCAAGCTGAAGTGTTTAACCCTAACGCGGTTAAAGTGGTAACAGATCAAGAGGGTTACGCGCTGTATTTCAGCCGTGCGACAATTCCTTGGGATAGAGATAATTTTGCAGTTGGTGGTCAAACGGTGATTCAGCCATTGCTACGTCATATTGGTATTTACGCTTATCGGGCTGGTTTCATCAATACTTATATCAACTGGCAACCCAGTGTACTTGAGAAAATTGAGTGTTTAGAGCAGCTTCGAGTACTGTGGTATGGTGAAAAAATTCACGTTGCCGTTGCTAAAGAAGCACCACCTGCAGGGGTAGATACACCAGAAGATTTAGAGTTAGTGAGAGCGATAGTAAGCCAACGTTAGCTAAAAAAGGAGCAATTATGCTCCTTTTTATCACCGAGTTAATCACGGTTTTATGCGTGCCATGACCTGATCTTTTACGATGAAGTGATGATAAAGAGCCGCTGCGATATGACCACCGATAACAGTCAATACAATCACCTGCATTACTTCACCGTGTAAAGTTTTCCCTATGTTATAAAGCCAATCACTCTTACCTATCAATGAGGGAATAGCATCGCCTGCCAGAGTTAATGTCCGACCTTTTCCTGCAAAACGAAGATAACCACTGATTGGAACAAGCAATGTAAGGAGGTAAAGGGCAGCATGCGCTCCATATAGCAGCTTCTGCATAAGGTCACTTTCATACACTGGCGCTGGTGCTGTTGTGCTTAGTTTTACGGCTAAACGAATCATCGATAATCCAAAAACAGCGACTCCAAACCATGCATGTAAGTTCAGCCATAACACTCGCATTTCGCTACCTTTATCGGAGAATGAACGAAATGAATCGCTTAAAAACAGCAATACGAACAGTAATGCTATAACCCAGTGTATAGCGATGATGATTTTGTTGTGCTTCATTAGTTAAATACCCTTATAAATATTGGTGATTTTATTTAAGCAAATATTTAATGAATGAAATGTGAACAAAGCTGTAAGGATGTATTACAAATATTTTTTTAATAAAAAATGCGCAACGAATGAGGTCGCGCATTATGACGTCGATATTTAAGGTAACGACTTGTTCTTATGTGTCACGTTCGCCGTGTGGTGGGCAAGTCGCTAAAATTTCACGTCGGCCACTCTCTTTGACTTCCTCTAAAATGACATCAAACCCCCATAAACGGTAAAGGTGTTTTAGTACCTCATGACAGCTTTGATCTAAAGGAATTCTATCGTGTGGAACGTGTTGAAGCGTCAGTGAACGATCACCACGAACATCCACGTTATAAACTTGAATATTCGGTTCTAAATTACTGAGATTGTACTGTGCCGCAAGCTTTTCACGGATGGCGTGATAGCCAATATCATCGTGAATGGCACTAACTTCAATAAAATTTTTGCGGTCGTCATCCACAATGGCAAACAGCTTGAAATCGCGCATTACTTTAGGTGAAAGATACTGGCTAATGAAGCTCTCGTCCTTAAAGTTGTGCATAGCAAAATGAAGCGCATCTAACCATTCTGTGCCAGCAAGCTCAGGAAACCATTCCCTATCTTCATCGGTTGGCTCTTCACAAATACGTTTAATATCTCGGAACATAGCAAAGCCAAGTGCATATGGATTGATGCCACTAAAATAGGGGCTGTTGTAAGAAGGTTGTGCGACGACACTGGTGTGGCTGTGTAGAAACTCAAGAATGAATTTCTCAGAAACAAAACCTTCATCATAAAGGTGATTCAAGATAGTGTAGTGCCAGAATGTGGCCCAGCCTTCATTCATCACTTGCGTCTGTTTTTGTGGGTAAAAATATTGGCTTATTTTCCTCACAATACGAACGATCTCCCGTTGCCATGGCTCAAGCAGTGGCGCATGTTTCTCAATGAAATAAAGAATGTTTTCTTGTGGCTCACTTGGAAAACGAACTTTAAGATCTTCTTCTTTGGTTTTTGCTTTGGGCACGGTGCGCCACAGTTCATTAACTTGTGATTGTAGATAAGCTTCGCGCTCTTCTTGACGTGCTTTTTCTTCTGCTATCGATATTTTTTCAGGTCGTTTATAGCGGTCAACACCATAATTCATTAACGCGTGGCATGAGTCGAGCAGCGATTCGACTTCGGGTACGCCATATTTTTCTTCGCATTCTGAAATGTAGTTTTTGGCAAACAAGAGATAGTCAATGATAGAACTCGCATCCGTCCAAGTTTGGAAAAGGTAGTTGCCTTTGAAAAACGAGTTGTGACCATAGCAAGCGTGCGCCATCACTAAGGCTTGCATAGTGACGGTGTTTTCTTCCATTAAATAGGCAATGCATGGGTCTGAGTTAATAACGATCTCATACGCGAGCCCCATTTGGCCATGTTTGTAACCTTGTTCCGTTTGAATAAATTTTTTGCCAAATGACCAGTGGCTGTAATTAATCGGCATGCCAATGCTGGAGTAGGCATCCATCATCTGCTCGGAGGTAATAACTTCAATTTGATTGGGGTAAGTATCGAGACGATAAAACTCAGCTACCCGGCGTATTTCAGTATGGTATTTCTCCAAAAGCTCAAACGTCCAGTCAGGTCCGTCTGGTAACAATTTGCTCTTGCGTTTTGAAGTACCTTTCGCTTTTGTTGTCATTAGTATGCCTCCCTAAGCTGTTTCCTTTTGGAATAGCTCCCTAAATACAGGGAATATGTCATCCACGGTGCGAATGTTTTTAATCGCAAAATTGCCAAATGAGGGTTGTAATTTTTCGTACTCGTGCCACAAGGTTTGGTGTGAGCGACGAGTGATTTCAATATAAGCGTAATACTGGCAATATGGCAGAAGCTTATTGGTGAGGAGTTCTTTACAACGAGGCGAATCATCAGCCCAGTTATCACCATCGGATGCTTGAGCTGCGTAGATGTTCCATTCGCCGAGTGGGTAGCGTTGTTCAATGATTTCATGCATTAATTTCAGGGCGCTAGAAACAATCGTGCCACCGGTCTCTTGAGAGTAGAAGAACTCGTGCTCATCCACCTCTTTGGCTTGCGTATGGTGACGAATAAACACCACTTCGACATTTTCATAAGTGCGAGTTAAAAATAGATACAGCAACACGTAAAAACGTTTGGCAATATCTTTAGTCGCTTGATCCATTGAACCCGACACATCCATTAAGCAGAACATAACAGCTTGGCTCGATGGAATGGGGCGCTTTTCAAAGTTTTTGAAACGTAGGTCAAACGTATCAATAAACGGCACACTTTCAATTTTTTTACGCAACGCTTCGATTTCTTGCTTAAGTCGCTTCTCTTCTAATACTTGAGCGGGCTCTCTATTTTGAATGCGCAGTAACTCTTCTTCTAATTCCCCCATTAAACGACGTTTTCCCGCTGTCATTGCGGTGCGGCGAGCCAGTGATTGTTGCAAAGAGCGAACTACAGCGATGTTCGACGGTACACCTGCCGTTTTGAAACCCGCGCGATGAGTTTTCCATTCTGTAATCTTATTGATTTGATTTTTTTCTAGATTAGGCAATTCCAGATCTTCAAACAGTAGATCAAGATATTCATCTTTAGAGATTTGGAAAATAAATTCATCTTGGCCTTCGCCATCAGCACTCGCATCACCTTGTCCTGAACCATTGCCTTGTCCGCCACCTTTAGGTCTCTCAATTTTATCACCAGTAATAAACTGGTCATTACCCGGGTGAACCCGTTCTTTCAGGCCGCCTTTTCCTTGATGAAACACGGGTTCTTTGATGTCGTGATTTGGGATCGACACATCTTCGCCAGACTCGGTGTTGGTGATGGAGCGACGATTCACCGCGTCTGCAACAGATTCTTTGATCTGCTCTTTATGACGGCGTAAAAAGCGTTGTCTATTGACCGCGCTTTTGTTTTTACCGTTCAATCTTCTATCGATAAATTGCGCCATGAGTATCCCCTTGAAAACGTCACCTTTGCGTTAGCCATTATTCGTATGGCTAACGCATGTACAGGTTTTGGTTTGCTTGAAGTTAAGAAGATTTACGGACGCGTAAATACCACTCAGACAACAGCCTTACTTGTTTTTCTGTATAACCTTTCTCCATCATACGAGCGACAAAATCGTCGTGTTTTTTCTGATCATCCGATGAGGTTTTGGCATTAAAAGAGATAACAGGAAGTAGCTCTTCGGTATTTGAGAACATTTTTTTCTCAATGACGGTACGCAGTTTTTCGTAACTGGTCCAAACCGGATTTTGTCCATTGTTGTGCGCTTTCGCACGCAGTACAAAATTGACGATTTCATTTCGGAAATCTTTCGGGTTACTAATGCCTGCTGTTTTCTCGATTTTTTCTAACTCGTTATTGAGCGATGAACGATCGAAAAGTTGGCCAGTTTCAGGATCACGATACTCTTGGTCTTGGATCCAGAAATCAGCATAAGTAACGTAGCGGTCAAAAATATTTTGACCATATTCAGAATAAGATTCCAAATAAGCCGTTTGAATCTCTTTACCAATGAACTCGACATAACGAGGCACTAAGTAGCCTTTTAAAAACTCCATATATCGTTCAGCGATTTCTTGAGGGAACTGCTCGCGTTCAACTTGCTGTTCGATGACATAGAACAGATGAACGGGGTTAGCCGCAACTTCCGTTTGGTCAAAGTTGAATACGCGCGACAGTATTTTAAAGGCAAAGCGAGTCGATAAACCGGACATCCCTTCGTCAACACCTGCGTAGTCACGATACTCTTGATAGCTTTTTGCTTTTGGATCGGTATCTTTTAGCGTTTCACCATCGTAGACGCGCATTTTGGAGAAGAGTGACGAGTTTTCCGGCACTTTTAGGCGCGAGAGGATACTAAATTGACCAAGTAATTCTAGTGTGCTTGGTGAGCATGGCGCTTTGGATAGTTCGCTGTGTTCAAGCAGTTTTTGGTAAATTTTCACTTCTTCCGAGACGCGTAAACAGTAAGGGACTTTAACGATATAAACCCGGTCCAAAAACGCTTCGTTGTTTTTGTTGTTACGGAATGTCTGCCACTCTGATTCGTTTGAGTGCGCTAAAATCATGCCATCAAAGGGTAGGGCGGATAACCCTTCTGTCCCGTTGAAGTTTCCTTCTTGCGTGGCGGTTAAGAGTGGGTGAAGCACCTTAATTGGCGCTTTGAACATCTCAACAAACTCCATTAACCCTTGGTTGGCTTTACAGAGTGCACCGGAATAGCTATATGCATCGGGGTCATCTTGCGAGAAATGCTCGAGTTTCCGAATATCCACTTTCCCAACCAGTGACGAAATGTCTTGGTTGTTCTCATCACCGGGCTCGGTTTTTGCGACGGCAATTTGATCGAGAATTGAAGGTCGTACTTTGACGACTTTGAATTTGGAAATATCGCCACCAAACTCGTGTAAGCGTTTGGCCGCCCAAGGTGATGTAATTGAGCGTAAATAGCGTTTTTCTATTCCATATTCCTGCTTGAGGATTTCGCCATCTTCAACCACATCAAACAGACAAAATGGGTGGTCATTGACTGGGCTACGAACGCCATTTGCAGACAAAACATAAATAGGCATTTGTTGCATTAAAGCTTTGAGTTTCTCCGCCAGTGAAGATTTACCGCCACCAACTGGACCGAGTAGATAGAGAATTTGTTTTCTTTCTTCTAAACCTTGGGCAGCGTGTTTGAGGTAGGAAACAATCTGTTCTATGGCTTCTTCCATGCCATAGAAATCCTCAAAAGTTTTATAACGAGAAATCACCCGGTTAGAGAAAATGCGACTCAATCGGGGGTGTTTTGCTGTGTCTATCAGCTCAGGCTCACCAATCGCCATTAACAGCCGCTCTGCTGCATTGGCATAAGCACTTTTATCTTCTTTACACAGAGCTAAAAACTCTTGCAGTGATAGCTCTTCATCCTTGGCGGCTTCATAGCGTGCCTGAAAGTGGTCAAAAATACTCATAGTGAATTCCCCTCTGAAAACTGTCTAACTGACAACACCGCTTAAAAACACAAATTAATAACAATTTAAGACTAGTCCGAGTTTGACAATTTTGCTTAACAATTATGTGTTTATTTAAATTTCGTGACAGTAATAACGTCGATCAGGTTGAACTATTTAGTGTGTGAATATCAAGAGTTCGAGGGATAAGTTGGTGTTGGAGTTAATAACTGCGAGGGGGAATGTAAAAAAGACGCAGTGTCTGCGTCTTTTCATCTTTCGTCAGCCTACCTTGCTAGGTATTAAAATTTAGGCATTAAAAATTTGTGTAAATTCTGCGGTTGACAAATGGTATTGGCGAGGACAATTACGCCAAGCCGTTAACATGCGACGATATTTATCTGACATTGGCATTTGGCTGTTGAAGTGGTGATCGGCTTTATCAAATTGTGGGTAAAGCCCTTCAGACTCAACCAAGAAACGCACGTAATGAACGCGTTGTGACTCTTTAGCGATATCAAACCCTAAAAAGTGCAGGCGGCGCTGATCCACATTTTTGCTTTCTGCATCGGAGAGCATTTTGTGTGATTCTTGCATAGCGTGATACATCTCCATGATGTCGATCACTTCGCGGCACTCCGCTTCGGTCAAGCAGCCAAATTCTTTGTTGAGTTCTCGCATTTGCAGTTCATAACCACGTTCTACAATGGTTTGTAACCGCTTGTATTTTTTGGCGTTGTTGGGATCCATCTGTGACATCAAAAAATACTGATTAGATAGAATCAGTCGTTGAGCGTTGGTCATTTCCATGAAGGTAGCCTCACTAAATTTTATGTTCTATTTGATGGCATAAGGTTAACAGCAATTATCGACAATGAAACATGATCTCAACACGGATTTAATATGGAAAGCATAAAATGTGTGCAATTCTTGTTACTTTTTGTGTAAGTGGTTATAGATATAATCTTTGTCGGAAAAGACACGCAACCATTCTGGCTTAAATACGGATAGTATCGCTAACGCCATACCATTGAGCAGCCCTTCTGGGAAAGCGAGTAAAGGAACAAAAATTAGGTAATTATCGCGGATGACTTGCCAGTCATGTTGCCCAAGAAGCAATTGATAAGCGGTGTTAATGGCCAAATGCAGGCTACCCGTCAGGCCGCCATTTAAAAAACCAGCCACAAAAATAAACACAAAAATATTGCGCGGTAGATAATGATAACTCAAAGCAAACAAAGCATAACTAACTAGGATTGGCAGTAGCGATGATAGCAGTAAGTATTCGGGGATGTTAAAGAAGGCCAGTTTACCGACCGCCGCCAGTGCGAATGTAACAGGAATAGTTATAACAAATGCGCAGCGCCAGCCAAACATCATCGTGAGGGTTGTTAAACCGAGAAAATGGATAGGCAATCCTTCTGTCACTCCGGCTTGAGCTAACCACAAAAGAAAAAGCGCAAAAGAGGCAAAATAGGTGAGATGCTGAAAGGATTTCTCGGCCTTAAACTTTGTCCAAAATGAGTATTTAAAATCGCGAAGGGTCGTTAACCCAACAAGTAGCAGGAGCAATAGCACCGCAAGTTGTTCCAGCTGCATGGCTAGCCTCTCTATAAAAATACCAGCATTATGCTGGCATTTTTATGGTTATTAAATCAAGCAATCAATATTTTATGTTTGAGTGATACTGAGCTAAGATCCCAACGATTTTGTCCATGGTCTCTTTTGACGGCGGATTCACACCTTCTAATGGGTATTCTAGCCCCATTGCTTCCCATTTATGAGCGCCCAATTTGTGATAAGGCAGCAGCTCTACTTTCTCGATGTTATCCATATCTTTAATAAAATCACCAAGCATATGAGCCGCTTCTTCGTCATCAGTGTAGCCAGGAACAATCACATAACGGATCCACGTTTTTTTACCTATGGTGTGTAAGTAGCGCGCGAAATCTAAGGTTCGCTTATTCGACACACCAATAAAATCATGGTGGATCTCATCTTTCATGTGTTTGATGTCTAACATCACTAAATCAGTGGCATCGAGTACTTCATCAATCACGTCTGTGTGTTTGCGAATATAACCGTTGGTATCTAAGCAGGTGTGAATGCCCTCAGCTTGCGCTGCGCGGAATAAATCACGAACAAATTCAGGTTGAAGCATAGCTTCACCGCCTGAGCAGGTAATTCCGCCGCCAGAGGCTTTCATAAAATGGCGATAAGATTTTGCTTCGGTAATGATTTCTTCAACAGTCACTTCCTTGCCTTCATGGGTGTCCCATGTGTCACGATTATGACAATACATACAACGCATTAGGCAGCCTTGCATAAAAACAATGAAGCGAATTCCAGGGCCATCTACCGTGCCACAAGACTCAAAAGAATGAATACGACCAGTTGTTGACATCAGTTCATCTCGAATAGGTTATTTGCCCGTTATTTTATTACAAATGGTAGGGATTAAGTAGGGTTAATGTGCAATTGCCGCCGCATATCCTAAACCATATGTTGTGGCTCAAAATGAATGTCATGAAATTCTGCACATTGACTACACTGTATAGAAATAAGAACTCGTTGAATGCGATAGGGTTTAAATAAGGAATAGTTCATGGATGTACAGTTTTCTCAAAAGCAAAAAATCAGTCTATTTTTAGTTATCCTTTGTGTTGGTTTTTTAGGTTTAGGGATTTATACCGCAAAGAGCTTGATGGGAATGGATGAACAGTATCGCTCCAGTGGCGAAGTGGCATCCGGTTCTGTGGCGATATTTACTACTCAAGCAAATTTGTTGTCGCTTGCATCAGAGCTAAACAACATGCAAGGCAATCAGGTCAACTCGATTTTGAATAAATTGGATCAGTTGATGGGAGAGGTGAATGCTAATATTGCTTTCCTGCAAAAGACCAATTTTGCTCAAGAAGGGGAAGTGTTGCTCAAGGCGGCCAAACAATTTGACCAATTTTTGCGTCCTTGGTTGCAAGTGAAATCAGAGGTGGGTTTCAACGTTAACGAAGGTAAGCTGGGTGAGCTGAAAACGTTGGCCACCACGATAGAGAAAAAGATAGATGAGACGGGGATGGTTACAATCAACTCGGATTTTCAAGCCATGGTTAAGGCGCAGCAAAATTATTTATTAGAACCCACGGAGCAAAACTTAAAACTGTTTAATCGTGCTATGGCCAGTTTCGTCAATATGTCTGATTCTTATTCGATGTTGGATCTGTATGAAAAAGAGATACAACAATTTAAACAGGCTTTTTTACGTGTGAGTGAACTGTCTCAGCAATTGCAAGTGATGGAGAAACAAAGAGGCGATACAGAGGCGCAAGTTAAGTCGGTGATTCAAGATATTTCAACCAAGCTTTCCGCGTTGAGTGAGCAATATCAGTTGGCCGCAAAAACGACCGCATCGCAAACACAGTGGTCTGTATTGGCGGCCTGTGCGTTACTTGCCATATTGACCATTGCTATTTTCCTTACCTTTAGTTTTTCTCTTTCTCGTTCTTTGTCGCAAACTATTCACGTGTTGAACAATATCTCGCGTGGCGATTTGTCACGCCGTATGCCGATGACGAATAACGAAAAGGACGAATTCAATCAACTGGCATTGGCCATTAACCAAAGTTGTGAAAATTTAGGAAAATTGGTGAGTGGTGTGCAGAAAAGCAGTGAAGCCTTGTCTGGTGATGCCGCGTCACTGAATGTTGGATTAGACACTTTGGTGACAAATCAATCTGACGTTTTGGGACAAACGCAATTATTGGCATCGGCCACAGAAGAGGTCAGCGTGACGACCCAAGAAGTCTCCAACTCATTGGAGTTTGTTGCGGAACTCAGCAAATCTTCTATGCAAAGCGCAGAAGAGGGAGGAAAAGTGATTTCCGTTGCTATTACGTCACTGGTTGAGGTTGGTAAAATCCTAAGCTCGGCCGCAGGCCACATTCATCAACTTGAACAAGCTTCTGCAAAAGTAGACTCGGTGATGGACATCATTAATGGTATTGCCGAGCAGACTAACTTATTGGCACTCAATGCCGCAATTGAAGCGGCGAGAGCGGGAGAGCAAGGTCGTGGCTTTGCTGTTGTCGCTGATGAAGTTCGAAGTTTAGCGGTAAGAACGGTCAATGCCGTGGCCGAAATTTCCGGCACGATTGATACTATGCAAAAGGAAAGTGCGGAAGTAATCACTTATATTGCGCAATCTGAGCAGTCTATGCAGAGTGGGCAAGAGAAAGGTAATGAGGCGATACAGGCCATCACGCAAATTATCAAAAAAGCAGATGAAGCGGCGAATAAAACAGAAGCCATTTTTGCATCGATCCGAGATTTGGCGACCACTAGCCATTCAATGGCAGATAATATGATACAAATATCTCGAGCCATGAAAGCCTTGGAAGAGAACAATGAACAGTTAAGAGCAACCAGCCAGATTGTGGATAAACGCTCTAGCAGCCTAAGTGTAGACTGCCAAAGTTTCACCATATAATTTCAGTTTGCTAAACGTTAGAAAAAAGCAAAAAGAGAAATATTACCGACACCGTGAATGGAGTTTTTGTCTTCCTTATACTCAGGTGTGTTTGCGGTGAACGTTAAACTCGCACCGACTTGTTGAATATACCAAGCCGCACCAACTACGGCGGTCGCCTGAAGATTTTCCAAGTTAACTTGGTAATATTCAGATGGGTGATCCAATCCGTTTAAAGGCCTATCTCCTTCGATGGTAATGTCATTGAAGCGATAGCGTCCTTCTACACCTCCGAATAGAAACCATCCAGTATCCGAGGCGCCAATCATCCCTGCCGAGAAAGGGTTTTCTGCACTGATTTGAGCACTGCCAAAGTTACCCGCAAGATCGGTCCCCCAACGCATCATAAAACCTGTGGAGAGATCACTGCGAAAGTTACCTACATTGACCTCTGAAACGTTGGAAAGCTCAACGTCAGTTCCTGCATAGCTGCGGTATCGTGCCAGATTAAAGTGAGACAGATAACCCACGCTGCCGACGATTTTTTCCTCTACTTGGTAGGCCCAGCCATTGGGTTCGTCAGATTTAGTGATGCTGTGCACTAACTTTTGCGCTTTCTCAGAAAGCGCAGCATCACCGGTGGTTCCAATGGTTAAATTTGCCCGCGTGGCTTGTTGGGGATGCAAACTAATATAGTTAAGCTCGGTGTGTAAATACCCAGCGTAAGGTCGTTCATTCGGCTCTGGTTTGGTAAGAGAAATCTCCGAAGGAGTCCACATTTTGTGGCCAATGCTGATTTCCCATTTGTCCAATGAGGCCGCTCCCCAAACCGAAAGGCTGAGTGGTTTAGCCCACCAATATGGAGCAATCGCCCCTGAGGTGTAGCTTAAAAATAAACCATTGGTGTAGTCGCGATCTACACCAAATACGCCATCGTTATCGAGGTTAAAAGCAACCGTTGCGTGTTGAGAGGCCAGCGCAGAAGCACTGAGTAACGTCAATGGGATAATGTGAAATAACTTCATACGGACACTGCAGAGTATAGACAAGCCCTAATCATATAGGAAAGATGCGCTATTCAGTTGATAAATAGGCAATTGAATCAAAATAAATGTGGTCAGCGTAACATTTGTGGCCGATGCATTGCGCATTTTTGATTTCTGAGTATAAAAAAGCCCCACTCATCGAGCAGGGCTTAACTATTTTGCTAGTAATTTAACTGAAATTATAGAGATTCAGTGAAAGTACGTGCAATAACGTCAGCTTGTTGTTCAGCAGTCAGTGAGTTAAAACGCACAGCATAGCCAGATACACGAATGGTCAGCTGAGGGTATTTCTCAGGGTGTTTAACCGCATCTTCTAAAGTTTCGCGATTAAGCACGTTCACGTTTAGGTGTTGGCCACCCTCAATGCCTGCTTCATGGTGGAAGTAACCATCCATCAGACCAGCAAGGTTTGAACGTTGACTTGCTTCTTCTTTGCCTAACGCATTTGGAACGATAGAGAAAGTATAAGAAATACCATCTTGTGCATCAGCAAACGGTAGTTTCGCTACTGAAGTCAATGATGCTACTGCACCTTTTTCATCACGGCCATGCATTGGGTTTGCACCCGGTGCGAAAGGCATACCAGCACGACGACCATCAGGTGTGTTACCTGTTTTCTTACCATATACCACGTTTGAAGTGATAGTCAGGATAGACTGAGTTGGAATTGCATCACGGTACATCTTAAGTTTACGGATTTTGCCCATAAACGTAGAGACAAGTTGGCATGCGATGTCATCAACGCGAGCGTCATTGTTACCAAATTTAGGATAATCACCTTCGATTTCGAAATCGATCGCTAGGCCATCTTCGTCACGAATTGGCTTAACTTTTGCGTATTTGATTGCAGATAGAGAGTCAGCAGCAACAGACAGGCCAGCAATACCACATGCCATCGTACGTTTAACGTCACGATCATGCAGTGCCATTAGCGCGGCTTCATAGCTGTATTTGTCGTGCATGTAGTGAATGCTGTTTAGTGCGGTCACATATTGCTTCGCCAACCAATCCATGAAGTGGTCCATTTTTGCCCATAGTTCGTCATAGTCAAGATACTCACCTGCGATCTTGTCCATTTTAGGACCAACTTGGATTTTCAACTTCTCATCAATACCACCATTGATGGTGTAAAGCATGGTTTTAGCAAGGTTTGCACGCGCTCCGAAGAACTGCATTTGTTTACCTACAACCATTGGCGATACACAACATGCGATAGCATAGTCGTCAGAGTTCATGTCTGGACGCATTAAATCGTCGTTTTCGTACTGGATAGATGAAGTATCGATAGATACTTTTGCACAGAAACGTTTAAAGCCGTCAGGTAGCTGCTCAGACCAAAGGACAGTGATGTTTGGCTCTGGAGAAGGACCCATAGTGTATAGGCTGTTTAGGAAACGGAAGTTAGAACGCGTAACGAGTGTACGACCGTCAAGACCCATACCACCCATTGATTCTGTTGCCCAAATTGGGTCGCCAGAGAATAGTTCATCGTATTCAGGAGTACGTAGGAAACGAACCATACGCAGCTTCATTACGAAGTGGTCGATCATTTCTTGAGCTTGTACTTCAGTGATTTTACCCGCTTCTAGATCACGTTGGATGAAGATATCTAGGAAAGTCGAAGTACGACCTAGCGACATTGCCGCACCGTTTTGTGATTTAACAGCAGCTAGATAGCCGAAGTAAGTCCACTGGATAGCTTCTTGTGCAGTTTCTGCTGGGCGAGAGATGTCAAAACCGTATTTTTCAGCCATTTTTTTCATTTGGCCAAGTGCGCGGTGTTGTTCTGCAATTTCTTCACGAAGTTGCATCGTTGCCGTTAGATCTTCGCCGTTCTCAAAACGCTCTTGTAGAGAAGTGAATTGAGCCAGCTTATCCTTCATTAGGAAATCAATACCGTAAAGTGCTACGCGACGATAGTCACCAATGATACGGCCACGACCATAAGCATCAGGAAGGCCCGTCAGAACACCAGACTTACGACACGCTAGGATATCAGGAGTGTAGATATCGAAAACGCCAGCGTTGTGAGTTTTACGGTATTCTGAGTAGATTTTTGAAATCATAGGGTCAAGAGTTCTACCGTATGCTTTGCAAGAACCTTCAACCATACGCACACCACCGTTAGGGATGATAGCGCGCTTAAGTGGTTTCTCAGTTTGTAGACCAACGATAGTTTCAAGATCTTTTTCGATGTAGCCTGCATCGTGAGCAGTGATGGTAGAAATAACGTCAGTATCGAAATCGACAGGGGCTTTAGTCGCGTTTTCCTGTTTGATACCTTCCATTACTTTAGCCCAAAGCTTGTTTGTCGCTTCAGTACCTTCAGAAACTAGGAAAGATTCGTCACCTTCATACGGCGTATAGTTCTTTTGAATAAAATCACGAACGTTAACTTCGTTTTGCCACTCACCTGCAACAAAACTTTCCCAAGCTTTAGCAAATTGCTCTGCCATGACATACCTACCTTTTTAGTAGAAAAAACACGTAC
>Ga0075011_10000009_pt1 | contig 140736 bp, 114 predicted proteins | sample TARM_MetaG_T_14_FD_72354 | JGI IMG/M metagenome (GOLD analysis project Ga0075011, IMG submission 72354) | Freshwater microbial communities from Pennsylvania, USA, analyzing microbe dynamics in response to fracking - TARM_MetaG_T_14 | ecosystem: Environmental > Aquatic > Freshwater > River...
ATATTTTATGTATTAAAAAAAAGTAGAACTCATTGTTTTCAAATGCTTTATTGATTTAAATCAATAAAATAAACCCCATATTATCAATGTTTATCGTTGTTTTTTGACCTAAATCAATATTAATTTTAAGGATATTAGCTATATAATAACCAACTCAACAAAGTTAGAAAATAAACACCAATAACGCCACTTAAGTGGACTAGGAGATAGTGATGATTCAAGGCATTCAAATTACAAAAGCAGCAAACGACAACCTACTAAATTCTATCTGGTTACTCGATAACGAAAAGAATGAAGCACGTTGCGTTGCCGCTAACGCAGGCTACCAAGCAGATCAAGTTATCGCGGTCAGCGACCTTGGTGAGTATGAAAGCCGTGAAGTTGCGATTGAAACAGCACCTCGCATCGAAGGCGGTCAGCATCTTAATGTGAACGTTCTTAAGCGTGAAACTCTTGAAGATGCCGTTGCACACCCTGAGAAGTATCCGCAACTGACGATTCGTGTTTCTGGTTACGCTGTTCGTTTCAACTCATTGACTCAAGAACAGCAACGTGACGTTATCGCACGTACCTTCACTGAGACGCTATAATCATAGCGTTGATGAGAATATTCATATCCAAAAATGGCGCTCAATGAGCGCCATTTTTATCGTTAGAGGAATATCATCCTGACTTCAATAAGATGAAATCAGGATCTCTTTAAGGCTGAACGCGTCTTAACACCGTTTTTAGAGCGTCAAAATCATTGTCTAACTCTTCAGAAAGCAACGTCATCACTGCATGTTTTGCAAGAGGAGCAGGTAATTCAATGTCAGTGCCTAGCACATCGTCAACGACTTCTTTAAATTTGGCTGGGTGCGCAGTACACAAAAATAGCCCCGTTTCTCCCGCTTGTAACTGCTCATCCAAAACTCGATACGCAATGGCACCATGCGGTTCACACAAATAACCTTGCGCGTAAAGTTCACGAACTGAATCCGCACTTTGTGCATCAGATACCGCACCTTTACCTAAGGTATCTAGCCCCCAGCCCTTTAAGCGACAAAGCTCTTCGATGCGCGGCCAGTTGTTCGGCTGACTTACATCCATCGCATTCGATGTGGTCGCTACCGTGGGTTTTGGATCCCATTGACCCGTTTCTAAGTAACGAGGAACGGTATCATTGGCATTGGTTGCCGCGATAAAACGCTTGATAGGTAAGCCCAATGCTTTTGCCAACAGACCTGCGGTTAGGTTGCCAAAGTTGCCACTCGGTACGGAGATGACTAAGTTTTCACGCTGCGCTTTGCTTAATTGTGATGCGGCCTCAAAGTAGTAGCAAATTTGTGCCATTAAACGACTGATATTGATTGAATTTGCAGAGTTTAAACCGATCTCTTGGCGAAGCTTGGCGTCATCAAAAGCCTGCTTAACTAACGCTTGGCAAGCATCAAAGTCACCATTTACCGCGACAGTGTGAATATTGTTGCCCAGAGTGCAGAAGAGTTTTTCCTGTAACGGGCTGATCTTACCTTTAGGGTAAAGTATCACGACCTTGATATCGGGCATTCCATAAAAGGCATGAGCCACCGCAGCGCCAGTATCACCAGAAGTCGCGGTTAAAATAGTGATCTGTCCGCCATTTGAAACAGCGGCCAGTGACTGCGCCATAAAGCGACCACCAAAATCTTTAAATGCCAGCGTTGGGCCGTGGAAAAGCTCTAGAGCATAAATGCCGTCTTTCACTTGCTTAATGGGTGCTGGAAACTGAAAAGCCGCATCAACCATCGCATTCACTTGCTCTGCTGGTAATTCATCACCAATCAAGGCGCTGAGAATTTTTGTACTACGAGAGATAAAATCTTCGGCTAGTAACGCGTCAATATCTTCAAACTGAGGCAACTCTGCTGGGAAAAATAGCCCTTGATTGCGTCCTAATCCTTGGCGTACGGCTTGGCCAAAAGAGACTTGTTCATCATTTTCTTTTATGTTGTAAAGCTTCATAGAGCACTTCCTGTAACGGTCGAGCCATTTTTGTCTAAGCGACAAATATGGACGAATCCTTCTTCATTTTGTACATAATGTTGTTCAAGCCAACGAGCAACTCGCTCGGCAACCTCTTTTTCTTTGCAAATACTGAACAGTGTTGGGCCACTGCCGGAAATGCCAGTGGTGAGCGCTCCGGCTGATGCAGCGTATTTACGCGCATCCGAAAAGCCGGGCAGAAGTTTCTCACGATACGGTTCAGCAATCACGTCTTTGATCAGTTTAGCCGCTAGCTCAGGCTGACCTGAGTGACAAGCATGAATGAAACCTGCGAGATGACGGCCATGCGCAATGATGTCCTGTCGACGATATTGTGAAGGTAAGATCGCTCGCGCTTCGGCTGTGGAAACTTTAATCCCAGGATACGCCATCACCCAATACCAATCGTCAAAACAAGGCACTTCTTGGCTGATGATACCTAGCTCTTCAAGCATCAATTGCACGCCGCCTAAGTAGCAGGGGGCAACGTTATCATAATGTATACCGCCTGAAATTTTACCTTCCATTTCACCCATCAGCGCTAAAAGCTCAGTCTGATTAAGTGGGTTACCGTGAAACTGGTTCAACGCATCTAAAGCTGCAACAATTGAACAAGCACTCGAACCTAAGCCTGAACCAATCGGCATATTTTTTTCTAACGTCATTTGCAACGGCTTTACTGCAATGCTCTTTTTTTCAAGCTCTCTGGCAAAAACAAGCCAGCAATCGTAAACAATATTCTGCTTTGGATCTTCTGGCAGCTTGTCGACAAAGCGACCTGCAGTTTCGAGTACAAAAGGTTCGCTGCCCGCTTTAACTTCAACACGATCCCCCAATAAACTGCCATCAATTGGCGACACAGCCGCCCCTAAAACATCAAACCCAACGCTCACATTACCAATTGAAGCTGGGGCATACACCACCACACTCATGTCACTTGAACTCATCAATTAAACCCCTAACTTCCAACCTAAGGTGCGCATCACATCAGAGAACACCCCTGCTGCTGTTACTTCTGTACCCGCCCCATAACCACGCAACACCAATGGAATCGGTTGATAATAACGGCTATAAAACGCCAGTGCATTCTCACCATCTTTGACTTTAAACATTGGGTCATTTTCATCGACCACTGCAATTTTCACCTTGCATTGGCCTTCTGATATTTCACCAACATAACGTAATACCTTACCTTCGGCTGCTGCCTTAGTGGATAGCTCTTGGAAATAAGCATCAGCCTGCGGCAAGCGCGCCATAAACTCTTCAACTGTACCCGAAATATCGAAACCCGGCGGCAAAGCAAGATCGACTTTTACGTCATCCAGTTCTAAAGGCATTCCCGCCTCACGAGCTAAAATTAACAGCTTACGAGCCACATCCATTCCCGACAGATCATCACGAGGATCAGGCTCAGTAAAACCTTTGTCTTTAGCTAGCTGCGTAGCTTGACTAAGAGTCATACCTTCATCCAGTTTGCCGAAAATAAACGAAAGAGAGCCAGATAAAATACCGCTAAATTTTTCCAACTCATCACCAGCGGCAATGAGATTTTGCAAGTTTTCAATCACAGGTAAACCAGCACCAACCGTCGTTTCGTACATCAGTTTACGGCGCGAGTTGCGCGCCACTTCACGCAGCTGGTGATAGTAGGCCATGCTTGCGGTATTGGCTTTTTTATTAGGCGTCACAACATGAAAACCCGCAGCCAGAAATTCGGCGTACTGGTTAGCAATCACTTCACTGGAAGTACAATCAACTAAGACAGGGTTAATGATATGGTTACGCTGCACTAGAGAGATAAGCCTTGCGAGGCTAAATTCTTCACTCGCGCTATGCATTCGATCACGCCAATGCTCCAGCGGCAAGCCTTCGCTATCCAGTAATAGTGCCTTACTATTGGCAAGGCCACACACTCGAATCACAATTCCTTTATCGGCTAGTTTGGCTTGCTGACGATGAATTTGATCAACTAATTCGCCTCCGACACCGCCGACACCGACCACAAACACATCCAAGAAATGCTTAGAATTGAAGAGATTTTCATGACAAGCCTTGATCGCTTCTGAAATTTTATCTTCTGGAATCACCGCCGAAATAGCTCGCTCGGAAGAGCCTTGTGCAATGGCAACAATATTGACGTGAACTTCAGCCAGCGATGAGAAAAATTGAGAAGCCACTCCGCGCGAAGTGCGCATGCCGTCACCAACCAGAGTGACAATCGCAACGTCATCCATAAACTCGACAGGCTCAAGTAGGCCATCTTTTAATTCCAGTTCAAACGCTTCCGATAATGCTCTTTTGGCAAGGGCTTTATCTTGCGCCTCAATACAGAAACTGATGCTGTATTCTGAAGAGGATTGTGTAATCAGCACAATAGAAACGCCTGCGGCAGACATCGCGCCAAACACACGGCTAGCCATGCCGACCATGCCTTTCATGCCAGGGCCGGAGACGTTGACCATAGTCAAATTATTGAGTGTAGTAATACCTTTGATAGCCAGCTTATCTTCACCAGTATCTTGACCAATCAGCGTGCCTGCGCCTTGAGGGTTAAAACTGTTTTTGATAAGACACGGAATATGAAATTGTGCAATCGGTGCAATGGTTTTGGGATGTAACACTGACGCGCCAAAATACGAAAGCTCCATCGCTTCTTGGTAGCTGAGTGATTTTAATAAACGAGCATCCGCAACCAAACGTGGGTCACAGTTATAAACGCCATCGACATCGGTCCAAATCTCACAACAATCTGCACGTAAACATGCCGCAAGCACGGCTGCAGAATAATCCGAGCCATTACGGCCTAGACAGACCAATTCACCCTTTTCATTACCAGCCGTGAAACCCGGCATAATGTTAACATGCGCTTGCGGAAGTGGATTTTGCTTGAAATTTTGCGTGGAGATCTCAACATCAACCATTGCCTCAAGGTACTCACCTTTAGCAAAAAGATATTGTACTGGATCAATCAGTGCAGCCGCTTGTCCTTTTGCTTCAAGTACCGCTTTCATCAGTTGGATAGAGACTCGCTCACCTTTACTGATAATGCGCGCATTGACGTTGTCTGGGCACATACCGAGTAAATTAATGCCGTGTACAAATTGACGCAGCTGAGACAGTGACGCTTTTACTTGATTGTCAAAAGCGGCCGAATCCACATTAGGTAATTGTGCTTTGATGCCAGCGAGTAGATCGAAAAATGAGAATTCAAGCTCCGCTATTTGGCGTTCTGCTTCGCCATTACGCAAAGCACTCTCAATAACTGCCACTAATTTATTGGTGGTTTTTCCCGGTGCAGAGAGCACAACGGCGACTTCTTCTTGCTGTACATTGTTAACGATGATATCTGCCGCCCTTAAAAAACGATCAGCATCGGCTAACGATGAACCTCCAAACTTTAATACTCGCATCCCTTCCTCCAAAACAATTCAAATTGGTATAAAAAAAGGCCTGTATCTGGTGGGATACAGGCCTTTTTTGTAAAAACTTTTCGCTCAGCGGCCCGCCCCAACATGTGTCATGTCGGTAATAATAATGGTGGTTGTCATTACTACTAGGCTGCGCTGTAACATAGAAAAATTTAAATACTCGTGTGTTTAATTGCCTTTACGTTTACCTTACTTCGTCATCATTAGTCAACGAAAATCTGCTATTTTTTATAGTCATTCCGAATTAATCAAATTAAAAAACACAACACAACACAACACAACACAACACAACACAACACAACACAACACAACACAACACAAATAAGATACTTGTTGCACATTAAGTACAACCATTTTACACATAAGCAAATAACAAAATGCTATATACATAACGCTGTCATCGTGTGAAATTTGTGCTTTAATTGTTGTTACCGCAGTGGAAGCAGTAACTCAAAACAAGAATAAGGAGAGGCAGATGAAACTAAAAGTCGCACTATGTTTATTTCTGCTTGTCTCTTTATCTAGCATGGCCAATACCTTACCTGCACTTCCTTCTTCACAGAGCCAATCTCCACATCGCTTATTTCTTTCAAGCGAAAGTGATGGTCAACAATTTGATAGTTGGACTATTGATGGCGGTTATTCTTACAACCTTTTTGACAATTTAGATCTGTACATTGGAGCGCGGATAAACAATTCCGACTACGGCTCCGAAAGTGGCTTTTTGAGTGGCCTCAGCTACCAGCTTACTCCCAAATTATCACTAAAAAGCACCTTACGGTCAGCCGCCAGTAATCCGAATGATACGAGCAGTGCCGATGCTATGGCGGCGGAGCTATCTAGCCGACTTCAACTGTCAGAAAACGTTGATTTACATGCCACCCTTGATTATCAAGAGTGGCAACAAGGCGTTCAATTTGGGGTGGGTTTCAGATTCTAGTGCCAGTCTAGCGCTTGAGTTGACGTTAAAACACCATTCCAATCGGCATAAACATAGTCACCCGGCTGAATCATCTGGTTGAGGATAGTCAGCGTCACATTAATTTCGCCTGCACCTCTCTTATCGGTCTTAAGTGGACAACTCGCTAACGCTTTCACGCCTAAATCCATTTGCGATAACGCAGCAACATCGCGTATCGCTCCATAAATGATGACCCCTTCCCAACCGTTTTCAATCGCCATGATCGCCAGTTGGTCACCCAATAAGGCTCTTTGACACGAACCGTTACCATCGACGACTAAAACTTTACCTTTACCATTTTGGCTTAATACGTCACGAACTTTAGAGTTATCGTGATAGCAACGCACGGTGACAATTTGCCCCCAAAAAGCACTCCTTAAACCAAAAGTTTGCAAAGGCAAATCCAATATATTGATTTGCGATTCAAATTTATCGCAAATATCTGGTGTGATATCTATCATCCTTCTTCCTTGATTATTGTTTATTATTTTCATCTGACACATTAGACGCGCTGTAAAACCACAGCTCAATGAACCATAATGCCAGATACTTTACTCACCTATTCATACAAACGATGCAAAGAAAAACCCGCTGAGAATGAGCATAACTTGGCGGCCAACTGCATTTAAAAGACTGAATATTCATATTGGTGACATCCATAATAGTGCGATATCCCCCGCTGTAAACGTTGATTTTTTACGCAATTCCCATTTTTTGACAAGTATCGAGTTAACAAGTTCTTTGCTGGTAAATTTCTATGTGAGGTAAAGCCCATTACGCCTAATGCTACCATCCCCAGCGAAAATCCCCAAAAAGCATGCTATTTGCATGGGTAATGTGGTGTAAATTTACAACTGCTTAAGACGATTAATATTTGTTACATTAGAACTCTTGATGTAAATCAACAAAGTGATTGGAATTAACATTCTGCCGTTGTTAGCATGCTGTTAACATTATAGAATCCGTCTTAAAGACTAGTAGAACACCGAGGGTATGGAGACCTCAATGCAAGATATGCCTAAGGACGGCGGGCAACTGAAGTAAGTGTTTTTTTCAAAACTTTAGTTTATTATCGGCAGCAGATTACCTGTATGTTGCAATTTTTTGCCTACAATTAATTCTATTAGCACAATTTTTTCACAAGTTTAGGTACCGCCAATGCAAACCCCGCAGATTCTTATCGTTGAAGATGAGCAAGTAACTCGTAACACTCTTAAGAGTATTTTTGAAGCAGAGGGATACGCTGTTTTTGAGGCCAGTAACGGTGAAGAGATGCACCATGTGCTGTCTGATAACCCCATTAACTTGGTCATTATGGACATCAATTTACCAGGTAAAAACGGCCTTCTGTTAGCTCGTGAGCTTCGTGAACAGGCTAATGTTGCACTGATGTTTTTGACTGGTCGTGATAATGAAGTTGATAAAATCCTCGGTTTAGAGATCGGGGCTGATGACTACATCACCAAACCATTTAACCCACGTGAACTGACGATTCGTGCTCGTAATCTTCTAGGTCGTTCAATGAATACCAATACGACTCAAGAAGAGAAACGCAGTGTGGAAAAATATGAGTTCAACGGTTGGGTATTGGATATCAATAGCCGCTCTTTAGTGAATCCGGATGGTGAAGGCTACAAGCTTCCTCGCTCAGAATTCCGCGCTTTACTGCACTTCTGTGAGAACCCAGGAAAAATCCAAACTCGCGCAGATTTGCTTAAAAAGATGACTGGCCGTGAATTGAAACCACACGACAGAACAGTAGATGTGACGATTCGTCGTATCCGTAAACACTTTGAATCAGTATCAGGTACGCCAGAGATCATCGCCACAATTCATGGCGAAGGCTACCGCTTCTGTGGTGATCTAGAAGACTAAGCGTCTACCCCCAGATAGTTAGAAGCCCTTTAACCTCAGGTTAAAGGGCTTTTTTCATGGCTGACTACTGTGCGTGGAGCCGTTCTATAAATCTAATAGACTTTGTCGATGAAGACGCTCTTTTCGATAAGCCACTGCGCTGTTGTACCATCGCTCAATTGCAAAGCTACATTAACGGGCTTATCCACATTAAGCTGCATCGGCCATTCAAACACAACTTCCCATTGATCTTCACTTTGAGTCCGTAAATCTAACGATTCACTGCCCACCAGCCAATTTTTATCCCTTTGCTGGACCATCAACGCGTCAATCGTTAAATTGGCAGGTAATATTGCCGATGAATCCAATCTTAATGTCCCATGCACAAGAGGTATTTCGCTCTCATTAGCTGTAGGCATTTGATTGATCCAAAGGTTACTTTTCAACCCAATGGTGATATTTGATATCACGGCACTGCTGTCCTGCAGCCAATTCACTTGCGGTGAACTACAGCCAGATAGTAGCGCCATGACTAATGAAGCCAACCCGATTTTTTTCATACCATTACCTTTGAGTTAACCATTGTTTCAAGACTTGAATATCGTGTTGATACCCATTTTTAATTTCATCTATCCAGTCACCAATATTTTCCCACCAAGCAGGTAGCTCTGGCGACTGTGCCTTTTGTGCAACGTTTTGGATGTGTTTCAAACCAATTGAACCCGCAGCACCCTTGATTTTGTGTGCTTCTGAAACAATGCCTGCTTGATCTTTTGCTACCATATTGGAGTCTAGCACTTCAACATAACTGGGCATCATCTGCTCGAACATTTGGATACTTTCCAGCACAGGTTTCGGGCCAACAATATCGATATAAGACTCAAGCATTTCAAAATCGAGCAAATGCATGTTCAACTCACTGTGTTCTTCTGAGGCAGCCTTAACCTTAGCGTCGGCAAGTTGAATCGCCTCACTATGGGTGAATTTTGCAATCACCTCTTGAATCGCCAGTACTGACAATGGTTTACTGATCGCGTCATCCATCCCTTTCTCTAGATATTCAGCTTTATTTTTCAATACGTTGGCGGTCAATGCAACAAGTGGCGGAAGGTTATCATAAGTTTCTCGATAAAACGCAGCGACATCAAACCCGGTCATGTCTGGCAGTTGAATGTCGAGGAAAACCAGATCGTACTTTTGCGGCACAAATTTTTGTTTGGCTTCTTCACCTGTCATAGCGACGGTAACCGTGTGTCCTAAACTTTCTAGCAAAGAACGAGCAACTGTAATATTGAGCTCAATATCTTCAACCATAAAAATGGCTAAACTTTTTTGAGGAACGGGTAACGTTGGTTTGAATTGGGCATCTTGTGCCAAAGGCACACGAATTGAAACGGTGAAGGTGCTACCAAAACCTTCTTCACTGCTCACAGAAATATCACCATCCATCAAGTTGATTAACTGGCGAGATACCGCTAAGCCAATCCCCGTGCCAACAGCGTGCAAATTGTCCTTACCCGATTTAACTTGGTAATACATGGCGAAGATTTTATCGAGTTCAGCTTCCGGTATACCAATGCCTGTGTCTTCAACTTCCATGGTAATGTGCGCAAACTTATCCTCAATGTCAGCGCAGACCGTCATGACGACGCCACCTTCTTTGGTAAATTTCATCGCATTGCTTATCAGGTTCCACAATACCTGACGCAGGCGCGTAGCATCCACTTCAATCGCAACAGGTAAATCACTGAGCCGTTCGAGATCAAACCTAAGCCCTTTTTGCTCTGCCATCAACGCCGAGATGCTTTCAATTTCAGCAACAAATTCTTCAAAATTCAACGGCGCTGGCAGTAGCTCTAGTTTCCGGCGGTCAAACTTATCCATATCAATGATATCGTTGAAGATATTACCTAACGTAATGGCACTGACATTAATGGTCTGCATGTACTTACGCTGTTCTGGGGTCATGGGGCTATCGAGCAACATGCGGCTCAAACCAACGATACCGTTGAGTGGTGTGCGCAATTCGTGGCTGATGGTCGAAATAAAAGTGGTTTTATCCCGGCTCGCTTTTTCCAAAGACTCTTGATTGCGTTTACGTTCGGTAATGTCTCGCCCAAAGCCCACCAACCCTAAGTGGCGGCCATCTTTGCTATAAAAAGGGACTTTACGCAGTTCAAAATAGTTTTTGCGGCCATCAGGGTATTCAAGCCACTGCTCATAAGTGATGGCTTGATTGTCAGCAAACACTTTTTCGTCAGTTTCAACGATCTGTTGCGCGACTTCTTTGCTATAGACATCCCACGGAGTTAACCCAACCAACTGATGCTCACGCTTGCCCGTTAGCTCTTCCATCGCTCGGTTGCAGCCAGAAAAAACGCCGTTCGCATTACGGTAGTAAATCAGATCAGGAGAGGCATCGATAAAAGAGCGCAATAAGGCGGTTCTTTCTGCCAATTCAAGCTGCGTTTTTTCGCGTTGATAGACCTCATTTTCTAAATCGGCCATCGCCTCTTCACGCGCTTCCTCTGCCTTAATTCGCTCTTCAATTTCTTGGTTGAGTTTTTCGATATTTTGCTGAAGCTTATAATTGAGCTCTTGATCGCGTGAGCGCATGTCTTTGAGCTTAGAAACCAACTTCGAGAGGCGTTGACGTGACTCTTCTAACTGATCGACCACCACTGAAAGAAAATAGACCGCCCAAGGCGTGATCAATAAACCAAAAAAGACGGAACGAACGATGTCGATATCATCAACATAACCATTGAGCACCAACGTGATACCAACTTGCACCACCACTGCCAAGGCCACTAAAGCGAGCGCTAGAAGAATGGAGAAACGGAGAATGCCCAGTTTGACCAATAGGTCGACATAGTACTGGGCAAGGTTTTTCATGGGTTTCATTAAACACTTCCATGTAATAACAGTGCCACTAGTCTAACGCGTTTAACGTCGATTCGTCAGCCAAGTTAATCACAAGGATTTGCGAAATTGCTTGAATCTTTAGCTGTTTGGAAGCGTATAGACAAACGGTCGACTTAAGCGTGAGCCTTGTGCGCCACCTTGATTAAGTGCTCGACCTATTTCGGTCATCGCAAGCCAACGATTTTCACACCACAGTGGCGCAAGCAGGGTCGGCCGCCGGGCGGCTGACGAGACTCGGTGATAAATGATCTCAGGTGGCGTCATTTGAATCAATTCACTCGCAATGGAAACATACTCTTCTAACGTTGGCGCTTGTAATTTTCCTGCTCGCCACGCTTTGGCCATCGTACTGCCTTCAACAATATGCAACCCATGTAACTTGATACCATCAGTGCCTACCGTTAAGACTTGCTTTAAGGTTTGAAGATTATCGGTACGCGTTTCTTTAGGTAGCCCCACAATGAGATGCGTGCATACTTTGATCCCCAAGGCTCGAGCGCGCTCAGTGATCAACGCATAACATTCAAAATCATGACCACGGTTGATCCGTTTGAGTGTTTGATTATTGGCGGTTTGCAAACCCAGTTCGAGCCAAATTTCAAAACCTTGTCGCACATAATCGGCCAATAAATCGAGCACAGCATCGGGTACACAATCAGGCCGAGTGCCAACGCATAACCCAACAATGTCAACCGATTGAAGCGCTTGCTGATACATATTTTTCAACACCTGCACTTCCGCATAGGTACTGGTATAAGCTTGAAAATACGCGAGATATTTTTTGGCACGTTTGATTTCACCAGCGCGTTCTGTCAATTGCTGCTCAATACTTTGGGCTTGTGTTTCTTCATCAGCAAAAGAAGCGACATTACAGAAGGTGCAACCACCTCGCCCAATCGTGCCATCTCGATTCGGACAGCTAAAACCACCATGCAGGGTCAGCTTGTGAACTTTTTCGCCATAACGGCGCTGCAGATCTTGGCCGATCGTGTTAACCAGTTGATGTAATTGCATTGAAGAAATACCGCTTATAGATAGTAATGAATCTCAGTTAGATTTATGTAACTAAATTACATCCCTGCAAAATAAATTCACAAAGAGTAGCCGTATCAAACACTCTCCAACCTAACAAAAATCAATAAACATTCATAAAAACAGCGTTATTTGCTTAATGTTGCACCAATGTTAAACGGTACATGCATTTTTAACGAAAAAAATGGGCGACTAAAATGAGTTTTCGTTGGAATTCCTATAAACAAAATTGTAGGATACTTACACATCCGCCCTATTTTTTGTGATATTCCTTACATAAATAGTTGTGGAAAAATCGGTGATATTCGCACCCCTCCTATACAAACCACTAGCAAGTGGCATAAATAAATTGAATATCACTAAGGAATGTTTTTCTCGCCATATTTTTCCGGCGAGAGACGGAAAGGATTCGAACCCGCCAACACAGGCAGGTTTAGATTGATAACAATTAAAGGACAAGTCGCATCGCTAAGTATGCCTTAGCACACGTGCGTCTAAATTGAACTGGAAGGATGTATCTATGGTAGATAGAGAGCAGGATTCACGAGGTCTATATACTCCTGAATTGGAGCATGACGCTTGTGGTATCGGTTTTGTTGCCCACCTGAAAAACCGTAAGTCTCACCAAGTTGTGACTCAAGCTTTAGACATGCTTGCTCGTATGGAACACCGTGGTGGCCAAGGCTGTGACCCATGTTCTGGTGATGGCGCAGGTATCTTATTACAAAAACCCCATGAGTTTTTACTTGAAGAGACCGTTAAACTTGGCTTAAAACTGCCTTCGTTTGAAAAGTACGGCGTCGGCGTGGTGCTGTTTCCAAGAGATGAGCACAAACGCGCCCAGTGTCGTGATATTTTAGAACGCAACGCCAAGAGACTCGATTTAGAAGTACTGGGTTATCGCGTTTTGCCAACCGATAACTCCATGATTGGCGCAGACCCACTTAGCACTGAGCCTCAATTTGAGCACGTTTTCATCTCCGGTGGCCCAAGTACCACCCCCGCAGAATTAGAGCGTAAATTGTACGTTCTGCGTAATTACACCGTTCGAGTCTGCTTAGAAAGTGTGTCCAACATTGGTGATGATTTTTACATCAACTCCATGTCTTACAAAACCTTGGTGTATAAAGGTCAGCTCACCACAGAGCAAGTACCACAGTACTTCCTTGATCTACAAAATCCGACCATGGTGACCGCGCTGGCGCTGGTGCATTCTCGTTTTTCGACCAATACATTCCCTAAATGGCGCTTAGCTCAGCCTTTCCGTTACATTGCGCACAACGGCGAAATCAACACAGTTCGCGGCAATTTAAACTGGATGAAAGCGCGCGAAGCGATCCTCGAATCAGATTTGTTTACACAAGCTGAAATCGACATGCTGCTGCCAATTTGCCAAGAAGGCAGTTCAGATTCCGCCAACTTCGATATGGCATTAGAGTTACTGGTTCTGTCTGGCCGCAGCCTGCCACACGCCCTGATGATGATGATCCCTGAAGCGTGGCAAGAAAATAAAAATATGGATCCAACCCGCCGCGCATTTTACCAATACCATGCTAACGTCATGGAACCGTGGGATGGCCCAGCATCAGTATGTTTTACTGATGGTGTACAAGTTGGCGCAACACTGGACCGTAACGGCCTGCGCCCATCACGTTATACCGTGACTAAAGATGATTTTCTGATCATGGCTTCAGAATCTGGCGTGGTTGAAATTGCACCAGAGAACGTGGAATACCGCGGCCGTTTACAGCCCGGACGTATCTTTGTCGCTGATTTAGAGCAAGGACGCATCATTTCTGATGAGGAAGTGAAAGACAGCATTGCGAATGCTCAGCCCTACGCCAAATGGGTTGAAGAGAACCTCCTCAGCTTGAAAAAACTGCCTGAAGCGAGCAACCAGTACAGTCAACCTGCTCCTGAGCGTCTAATGTCCCGCCAACAGTCGTTTGGCGTCAGCTCAGAAGAGGTTAATGAAATCATTCTTCCTTTGGCAAAAACCGGTTATGAACCGCTTTCGGCTATGGGTGCAGACTGGCCTCTGGCAGTGCTTTCGCATCAATCACAGCATCTCTCCAACTACTTTAAGCAACTGTTTGCTCAAGTCACCAACCCACCGATCGACCCGATCCGTGAAAGAATGGTGATGTCGCTCAACACTTACCTCGGTAAAGATCAGAACTTACTGACAGAGACGCCCCTGCACTGCTTAAAAGTCGAATTGGAATCTCCTGTTCTTTCCAACTCTGAGCTTGAGAAACTGCGCGCTATTGATAACGAACATCTGCAAGCGAAAACCTTAGATATCGTATTTCAAGCCAGTGAAGATCAAGGCAAATTGGAACGCGCGCTGAAACGCATTTGCCAATATGCAGAAGATGCGGTTATCGATGGTTACTCGATTATTTTATTGACTGACCGCGCGGTAAACTCAAACCATGCGGCGATCCCTGCAATGCTCGCTGTCGGTGCGGTTCATCACCACCTGATCCGTAAAGGCTTACGAGCTAAATGTGACATAGTGGTAGAAACCGGCGACGCGCGTGAAACACACCACTTTGCGACATTGATTGGCTATGGCGCAAATGCGGTTAACCCGTATTTAGTCATTGAAACCATTATCGATTTACAACGAGTCAAAAAACTCGACCCGACCATTGCAGCAAAAGATCTGTTTGACAATTACCGCAAAGGCATCAACGGCGGGCTGCTGAAGATCTTCTCCAAAATGGGCATTTCCACACTGCAGTCTTACCACGGTGCGCAAATTTTTGAAGCGTTGGGCATCAGCAAATCAGTGGTAGATAAGTACTTTACTGGCACTGTATCGCGCATCCAAGGTTTGACCATTGATGACATCGCAAAAGAGGTGTTAGTTCGCCATCGCGTGGGCTACCCGACTCGCGAAGTTCCAGTGCAAGTGTTGGATGTGGGCGGCGTTTATCAGTGGAAACAGCGTGGCGAAAAACACCTGTTTAACCCAGAGACGATTTCGTTGCTGCAACAATCAACACGCAACAAAGATTATGTGCAGTTCAAGCAATACGCGAAAGCGGTAGATGACCAAGGCGACAACGCTGCCACGCTGCGTAGCCAGCTTGATTTTGTTAAAAATCCAGCCGGTTCGATTCCCATTGAGGCAGTGGAACCGATTGAACGTATTTTAAAACGCTTCGCAACCGGTGCCATGTCGTTTGGTTCAATCTCCTACGAAGCGCACTCAACGTTAGCCGTGGCGATGAACCGTATTGGCGCGAAATCCAACTCGGGTGAAGGCGGTGAAGATCCAGCACGCTTTGAACGCAAAGAAAATGGCGATTGGGAACGCTCTGCAATTAAACAGGTCGCTTCTGGTCGTTTTGGCGTGACCTCCTACTACCTCACCAATGCCGATGAACTACAGATCAAAATGGCTCAAGGCGCGAAACCAGGTGAAGGTGGGCAACTGCCGGGTGATAAAGTCGATGATTGGATCGGCGCGACACGCCACTCGACTCCGGGAGTCGGTCTTATTTCACCACCACCACATCACGATATCTATTCGATCGAAGATTTGGCGCAGCTGATCTTTGATTTGAAAAACGCGAACCGTACCGGCCGCGTCAACGTGAAATTAGTTTCCGAAGCCGGGGTTGGTACTATCGCCTCCGGTGTGGCTAAAGCCAAAGCGGATGTGGTGTTAATTGCTGGCTATGATGGCGGCACGGGTGCATCACCGATGTCTTCGATTCGTCACACAGGCTTACCTTGGGAGCTCGGCCTTGCTGAAACGCACCAAACCTTGCTTAAAAATGGCCTGCGTAATCGCATTGTCGTGCAAAGTGACGGTCAGATGAAAACACCACGTGACCTTGCAATGGCGACATTGTTAGGCGCGGAAGAGTGGGGAATTGCCACCGCTGCGCTAGTGGTTGAAGGGTGTATCATGATGCGTAAGTGTCATAAAAACACCTGCCCAGTAGGGATTGCGACACAAAACAAAACCTTGCGTGAGCGCTTTGATGGCCGCGTAGACGATGTCGTCACCTTCTTCCAATACATGGCGCAAGGCTTACGTGAAATCATGGCTGAACTGGGTTTCCGTACTATCGATGAAATGGTTGGCCAATCGCATAAACTGAAAGTGCGTGACAACATCAACCACTGGAAATACAAAAACCTCGATTTGTCACCAGTGTTGTACATTCAAGAGCCTCGTGCAGAAGATGGTGTTTATTGCCAAACCAAACAAAATCATCATCTAGAAAACGTGCTAGATCGTCAGCTAATTCAAGTAGCCAACCCCGCGCTTGAGAAAGGCGAAGCGGTTAACGCAGTCTTCCCTATAGTCAACACTGACCGTAGCACGGGTACTATGCTGTCGAACGAAATATCGAAGGTATACAAAGATCAAGGTCTACCTCAGCCAATGAAAGTTAAATTCAACGGCTCCGCAGGACAATCATTCGGTGCATTCCTTGCTAAAGGTGTAACGTTTGAAGTAGAAGGTGATGCCAACGATTATTGGGGCAAAGGTTTATCTGGCGGTACCTTAGTGCTCTACCCTGACACGCGCTCAACCATCATTGCGCAAGATAACATCGTGGTGGGTAACGTCTGTTTCTATGGCGCAACTTCTGGTGAATCCTATATTCGCGGCCTTGCTGGAGAACGTTTCTGCGTGCGTAACTCAGGAGCTAAAGTGGTCGTAGAAGGTATCGGCGATCACGGCTGTGAATACATGACAGGTGGGGTCGCTGTGATCCTCGGTTCGACAGGACGTAACTTTGCGGCTGGTATGAGCGGCGGTGTAGCCTACGTGTGGAATCGACATGGAGACTTCGAAACTAAGCTTAACGCTGAATTGGTTGATCTCGACCCACTGCAACAAGAAGATACCGATCTGCTACGTGAGATGCTCAACAAGCATGTTCAGTTCACAGGAAGTGAAGTGGCTCAGTTATTCCTTGATAATTTTGAAGCAAACCTCACCCAAATGGTGAAAGTGATGCCGCGTGACTACAAAGCGGTTCTTCAAAAACGCAAGGCTGCAGCTGCGCAAGTACAAACGGAAGAAGTGGAGGCCGTATAAATGGGTAAGCCTACTGGATTTTTAGAACATGGCCGCGAGCTGCCAAAAAAGCTCGATCCAACGGTTCGCATTCAAAACAACCAAGAGTTTGTCCTCAACGAAGAGTTTGGTAGCAAAATTAATACTCAAGCGTCTCGTTGCATGGACTGCGGAGTACCGTTTTGCCATAACGGTTGCCCTATCGGTAACATTATTCCTGAATTTAACGATGCCGTTTATCGTGATAGTTGGGAAGAAGCTTGGAAGATCTTAAGCTCAACCAATAACTTCCCCGAGTTTACAGGCCGCGTGTGCCCTGCACCTTGCGAAAGTTCGTGCGTACTCGGGATCAACCAAGATCCCATTACCATCTGTAATATCGAAAAAACCATCGTGGAAAAGGCTTATCGCGAAGGCTATGCCAAAGCGAAAAAGCCGCGTTCTCGTACTGGAAAAACCATCGCCATCATTGGCTCTGGCCCAGCAGGTTTGGCCGCAGCTGAGCAGCTGAACAGCGCGGGTCACTCAGTTACTGTGTTTGAACGTGATGAAAAAGTCGGCGGCCTGCTGCGTTTTGGCATTCCGGATTTCAAACTGGGTATGGACGTTATTGATCGCAAAATCAATTTGATGGCAGAAGCGGGCGTCAAGTTTGAAGTAAACGCACATATCGGTGTTGATATCAACGCACAGCAACTGCGTCAAGAGTTTGATGTCATCTTGCTTACTGGCGGCTCTACCGTGCCTCGTAACCTGCCGATTCCGGGGCGCGAGTTAAAAGGGGTTCATTTTGCGATGGAGTTTCTGGCACAAAATAACCGCCGCGCGAATAACATGGATCTTAAAACTGACGAGATCCACGCTAAGGGCAAACATGTGGTGGTGATTGGCGGTGGTGATACTGGTTCTGACTGTGTCGGAACCTCAAACCGACACGGCGCCGCAAGCATCACGCAAGTTGAAATCATGCCGATCCCAGCCAATAAACGCCCAGCCAATATGCCTTGGCCGCAATATCCAATGATTTTGCGCACCTCAACCTCCCACGAAGAGGGCTGCGAACGTCATTGGAATATTCTAACCAAAGAGTTCCTCGGCAACGAGCAAGGTCAAGTCACGGGGCTACGTGTTGCTGATATCGTTTGGCAAGAGGCAAAACCGGGTGAGCGTCCGAATTTTGATGAAGTCGCGGGCAGTGAACGTATTATTGCGTGTGATATGGCTTTCCTTGCTATGGGCTTTTTACATCCAGAACCACATGGTGTACTTGCTCAACTTGATATCAAGTTAGATGAGCGTGGTAATGTGGCAACACAAGGTTTTGCGACCAACCAAAAAGGTGTTTTCGCTGCAGGTGATATGCGTACAGGACAATCGTTAGTCGTACGTTGTATCAATGAAGGGCGCGAATGCGCACGCGAGATCGACGCTTACTTGATGGGCAACACCAACTTAGAAGCAAAAGCCGACTCATTGATGCTTTCAGCCTAGTGCCTCGCGCTCTTTTCGCTGGTTCAAGGTGATCCAGAGCGCTAAGCTGCGATGATTCCTTCCAACGTTCTACTTTTTGGCCAGCATTTAATGCTGGCCTTTTTTATGGCTAATTCTTATTCCATGAGATTACCCACGTTAACAAACTGTAACAACAAAAATTCTATCTCATTGAATATATTATATTAATCTAGATGATTAGGTGGTAAATCCCATTGCAACATGATTTTTCACCAACAACTTGACCTTTTGCACCATAAGCTATAGGTTGTGAAGTCAGTGAAAATTAAAATAATCATTTTTGTTAAAATTTAAATTGAGAATGAACGCATAATTACCCACTTAAAACAACAAAAATAGAATAGTTAGTCATTTACTGTCTGGATGACAGAGAAGCAAAGGGAGAATTGCAATGGCTCTATATGATCCAAGTTTAGAGAAAGACAACTGTGGATTTGGTTTGATCGCCCACATGGAAGGCCAAACCAGCCATAAATTAGTCAGAACCGCGATTTCAGCATTAGATCGCATGACCCACCGTGGCGGCATCGCTGCCGATGGTAAAACCGGTGATGGCTGTGGTCTATTACTACAAAAACCAGATAGTTACCTACGGCTCATCGCTGAAGAAAAAGGCTGGAAGCTCGCCAAACAGTATGCGATTGGTATGATTTTCTTCAGCCAAGATCCGGTCAAAGCGCAATCAGCGCGCGATATTATCAACAAAGAACTGGCGCAAGAAACACTCACAGTGACAGGTTGGCGAACCGTACCAACGAACCAAACTGTACTTGGCCCTATTGCTGCCGAATCTGTGCCTGATATTCAACAAGTCTTTATTAGTGCTCCCGCTGGTTGGCGTGAACGAGACATTGAACGACGCCTTTACATTGCTCGCCGTCGCATTGAAAAACAGATCACCGAAGATCGTGATTTCTATATTTGCTCACTATCGACTCAAGTCATTGTTTACAAAGGCTTGTGCATGCCTGCTGACTTACCGCGCTTTTATCTTGACCTAGCTGATCTACGGATGGAATCAGCCATTTGCTTGTTCCACCAGCGCTTTTCAACCAATACTCAGCCACGTTGGCCACTGGCACAGCCGTTCCGCTACTTAGCGCACAATGGTGAAATCAATACTATCGAAGGGAACCGTCAATGGGCGCGAGCACGGGCTTACAAATTTGCCTCTCCCTTACTACCGGATCTGCAAACCGCCGCGCCATTTGTCAATGAAACAGGTTCCGATTCATCAAGCTTAGACAACATGCTCGATCTGTTTTTAGCGGGGGGAATGGATATTTTCCGTGCCATGCGTATGTTAGTGCCGCCGGCGTGGCAAAATCACCCTGATATGGACCCAGACCTTCGTGCCTTTTACGACTTTAACTCAAAACACATGGAGCCATGGGATGGCCCAGCTGGCATTGTGTTATCGGATGGCCGTTACGCTGCTTGTAACCTTGATCGCAATGGCCTTCGCCCTGCGCGTTATGTGATCACCAAAGATAAACTCATCACCCTCGCCTCTGAAGTCGGAATTTGGGATTACGCGCCCGATGAAGTGGCTGAAAAAGGCCGCGTTGGGCCCGGTGAACTGCTGGTGATCGACACCCGTCATGGGAAATTGTGGCAATCTAGTGAAATTGATAACGATCTCAAAAGCCGCCACCCTTATGGCGAGTGGATGAAAAATAACGTCCACCGATTAACGCCATTTTCTGAACTCAGTGACGATTTGGTGGGCGAGCGCAGCTTTGACAATGACGAGCTGAAAACCTATCAAAAACAGTTTGCAATGAGCAACGAAGAGATTGATCAAGTACTGCGCGTACTGGGAGATGTAGGCCAAGAAGCGGTGGGATCAATGGGTGATGATACGCCGATGGCGGTGCTCTCTTCGAAAGAGCGTTTGGTTACCGATTATTTCCGCCAAAAATTTGCCCAAGTTACGAACCCGCCTATCGATCCACTACGTGAAAAGCACGTGATGTCACTGGCCACCAGCATCGGCCAAGAGATGAACGTGTTCTGTGAAACCGATGGTCACGCTTATCGTGTTACCTTTGATTCACCTATCTTGCTCTATTCCGACATGCAACAGCTATTGGAGCTCAGCGACAAACACTATCGCAATACCATTTTAGACATCAATTACGATCCACAGCATAAGGATCTCAAGCAAGCTTTGCTCGAACTTTGCCAACAAGCAGAGGAGGCCGTACGCCAAGGATCGGTATTGATCGTATTGTCTGACCGCGCTTTGCATAAGGATAAACTGCCGATCCCAGCGGCAATGGCCGTGGGCGCAGTACACACTCGCTTAGTCGAAGCCAATTTACGCTGCGATGCAAACATCATTATCGAAACCGCCACCGCACGTGACCCTCATCAATTTGCAGTCTTAATCGGCTTTGGCGCAACAGCCGTCTACCCTTACTTGGCCTACGAAACGCTCGGCAAAATGATTGATGATGGCACGTTGGAAAAAAGCTATCGCGAGGTGATGCAAAATTACCGTTACGGTATCGACAAAGGTTTATTGAAAATCATGTCGAAAATGGGCATTTCAACCGTTGCCTCTTATCGCTGCTCGCAGCTGTTTGAAGCGGTTGGCCTACATAGCGACGTAGTTCAGTTGTGTTTTAAAGGTGTCACCACGCGTATTCAAGGTGCTAACTTCGAAGACTTCCAACAAGATCTATTTAATTTAGCGCGCAAAGCGTGGACCAAACGTAAAACGCTCGAACAAGGTGGCTTATTAAAATACGTGCATGGTGGTGAATACCATGCCTATAACCCAGATGTGGTTGGCACCTTACAAGCCGCAGTTAAATCAGGTGAAAGCGCCGATTACCAAAGCTTTGCCCAGCAGGTCAACGCACGCCCCGTCGCGATGTTGCGTGATTTACTGCGCTTAAAAAAATCAGCGACACCGCTAGCACTGGAAAAAATCGAACCCAGTACGGAGCTATTTAAACGTTTTGATTCTGCGGCGATGTCGATTGGCGCCTTAAGCCCAGAAGCCCATGAAGCGTTAGCGACCGCAATGAACCGCTTAGGTGGCTACTCCAACTCTGGTGAAGGTGGAGAAGATCCACGCCGTTTTGGCACTGAACGTAACTCCCGTATTAAGCAGGTCGCATCAGGGCGTTTTGGCGTGACTCCACATTACCTCACCAATGCTGACGTGCTGCAAATTAAAGTGGCGCAAGGAGCGAAGCCGGGTGAAGGTGGCCAACTTCCCGGCCATAAAGTGACCGCGGAAATTGCCAAATTGCGCTATTCAGTGCAAGGCGTGACCTTAATTTCACCACCGCCGCACCACGATATTTATTCGATTGAAGATTTAGCCCAGCTGATTTTCGATCTCAAACAAGTTAACCCAAAAGCTTTGGTTTCGGTCAAATTAGTTTCAGAGCCGGGCGTTGGCACCATTGCCACTGGCGTTGCCAAAGCCTACGCCGATCTTATCACTATTTCTGGTTATGACGGCGGTACAGCGGCTAGCCCGCTCACCTCGGTAAAATACGCTGGTAGCCCTTGGGAACTCGGCCTTGCTGAAACCCAACAAGCGTTAGTCGCAAACGGCCTGCGCCACAAAATTCGACTTCAAGTTGACGGTGGTCTAAAAACAGGACTGGACGTGATTAAAGGCGCGATTTTAGGTGCCGAAAGCTTCGGTTTTGGCACAGCTCCTATGGTCGCGATGGGCTGTAAATTCTTACGGATTTGCCACCTTAATAACTGTGCGACGGGCGTAGCAACGCAAGATGAAACGCTGCGGAAAGAGTATTTCAAAGGCTTACCTGAGATGGTGATGAACTATTTCATCGGTCTTGCCGACGAGGTCCGTGGTTACTTGGCGCAGTTGGGCGTTGAAAAACTCACCGATCTGATTGGCCGCACCGATTTACTAGAAGTACTTGAAGGGATGACCGCCAAGCAAAGCAAATTGGACTTATCCGGTTTATTGGAAGCGCCAGTATCGGCTCAAGGTCATCCGCTTTACTGGACTCAACCCAATACACCGTTTGATAAAGGACAACTTAATCAACAATTTGTCGATGACGCTTTAGCGGCAGTTGAAGCACAACAATCGATCAGCTTGTATTACAACGTACAAAATACTGACCGTTCGCTCGGTGCTCGCCTATCTGGTGAAATCGCCAAACGTTATGGTAACCAAGGCGTAGCCGCCTCGCCGATTAAAATTTATCTCGATGGCACAGCAGGTCAGTCATTTGGTGTATGGAACGCGGGTGGTGTTGAGCTTTACCTTACTGGCGATGCCAATGACTATGTTGGTAAAGGGATGGCAGGCGGAAAGCTGGTCATCAAACCCCACCTTGGTACCGCTTTTAACTGCAACGACGCTACGATCATCGGCAACACCTGTTTATATGGTGCAACGGGCGGCAAGCTGTTTGCGGCTGGCAAAGCGGGAGAGCGTTTTGGTGTGCGTAACTCTGGCACTATCACAGTTATCGAAGGCGCGGGTGATAACGCTTGCGAATACATGACAGGCGGAATCGTCGCCATTTTGGGCGCAACAGGCGTTAACTTTGGCGCGGGTATGACGGGCGGCTTTGCTTACGTGATGGATGAAAACGGTGATTTCCAAGGTCGAGTCAACAGTGAATCAGTAGAGGCTATTTCATTGCAAGATCTCTACATTCACCAAGAACATTTACGTGGTTTAATTGCCGAGCATTTGGAAGAGACTGGGTCGGTGCATGCTGAACAGATCTTAGCGAACTTTGATGAATGGATTCCAAAGTTCTATCTCATCAAACCCCAAGCGGCGGATCTGCAAACCCTACTCGGCCATCAAAGCCGCAGTGCCGCCGAACTTCGCGTTCAAGCGCAATAATTGGAAGGAGCCAGATTAATGAGCCAGAACGTATACCAATTTATTGATGTGAATCGAGTTGATCCGGCAAAAAAGCCGCTCACTATTCGCAAAATCGAGTTCGTCGAAATTTACGAACCCTTTACTAAACAACAAGCGACTGCTCAAGCGGATCGCTGCTTAGATTGCGGCAACCCTTACTGCGAATGGAAATGCCCAGTGCACAACTACATTCCGCAATGGTTAAAACTGGCCAACGAAGGGCGCATTATTGAAGCCGCTGAGCTATCGCACCAAACTAACAGCTTGCCCGAAGTGTGTGGGCGAGTCTGCCCACAAGATCGCCTCTGTGAAGGTTCTTGTACTCTAAACAATGACTTTGGTGCGGTCACCATAGGTAACATCGAAAAATACATTAACGACAAAGCGTTTGAGATGGGCTGGAAACCAGACATGTCGCACGTGGAGTGGACAGATAAGAAAGTAGCGATCATTGGTGCAGGCCCAGCTGGCCTAGCCGCAGCTGATATTTTAGTGCGCAACGGGGTGAAGCCTGTGGTGTTTGATCGCTATCCTGAAATTGGTGGTTTGCTAACCTTTGGTATTCCCTCTTTCAAACTTGAAAAAGGCGTAATGGAAAACCGCCGCCGCATTTTCAGTGAGATGGGCGTCGAATTTCAGCTCAACATCGAAGTAGGTAAAGACATCACACTGCAAACGCTGCTTAATGAATATGATGCGGTTTTTCTCGGTGTAGGGACTTACCAAAACATGCGCGCAGGGCTAGAAAATGAAGAGGCAAACGGTGTTTACGATGCTCTACCCTTCTTAGTATCAAATACTTATAAAGTGATGGGTTTGGAATCGCCCCAACCATTTATTGATATGGCGGGCAAAAAAGTCGTGGTACTTGGAGGCGGAGACACTGCGATGGATTGCGTGCGTACTTCCATTCGCCAACATGCCGCCAAAGTGATTTGTGCCTACCGACGCGATGAAGAGAACATGCCGGGTTCACGCCGAGAAGTGAAAAATGCCAAAGAAGAAGGCGTAGAATTTATGTTCAACCTGCAACCGCTCGCCATTGAGGTCAATGAACAAGGCCAAGTGAGTGGCGTTAAAGTGGTGCAAACCGCTTTAGGGGAGCCTGACACTGCTGGGCGTCGCAAGCCCGAGCCAGTTGCGGGCAGCGAACATGTGTTGGCAGCCGACGCCGTCATTATGGCGTTTGGTTTTCAGCCACATGCCATGCCATGGCTTGAGCCATTCGGCGTTGAACTTGATCAATGGGGACGCATTAAGGCCGCGTCGCAGCAATCGTTCCAGTACCAAACCAGTAATGAAAAAATTTTTGCTGGTGGGGATGCCGTGCGCGGCTCCGATCTGGTCGTCACGGCCATTGACGAAGGGCGCAAAGCCGCAGAAGGAATACTTGACTACTTAGGCCTTTAAGCCTTAACTGCTTAATATCCTTGAAGGATTCATGGTAACGTGAATCCTTTTTTCTTAGGCCATTTTCCTTCAACCATCGACACTGCAGCTTGCTTGTATTTTGGCGATTGGTAATGAGGATTCATTTGATAAGGACTATCATGCGCGTAGTACTAAGTTTACTGATGTTTGCCACACTAACCGCTTGCAGCCAAGGAGTGACAACTATGACCGATCGCACTGCGACCCCTTGCGGAAATAAACCGAATTGCGTTTCGACTCAAGATGAGCGTAACGCGTTCTCGCTCTCTCCCTTTATCCTCAAAACAGGCGTCTCTTTAGATAAAATCGAAGCGGTAGCGCTTTCTATTCCTCGCTCTAAAACGGCGGTGAAAGAGGACAATTATCTCCGCATTGAATGCACCAGTCGTATTTGGCGATTTGTGGATGATCTTGAACTTAAGATAGAGAACGGACGTTTAATCGTACGATCTGAATCGCGCATTGGTTATTCAGATATGGGCGTCAATCGTAAGCGAGCAGAAACACTGCGAGAAAACCTCACCAAAGCAGGCTTGATTGAATAGTTGCTCAATATCGCACTGGCGGAAAGTTTCGTGCTAAACTTCGGCCAATTTTGCTATACCCAAACAACTTGGAGTTGCAGGTAGGCGGCAAGTGAGTGAGTCCCCATGAGCATAGGCAAACTATGTTATTGGGGTGAACGAACGTAGCCAACACCGCTGCGGCTTCAAGTAGGAAGGGTATATTCACCAGATATTTACTATCAACCGAATATTTACTACTAACCGAATAAGAGAAACCTCATGAAAATCGGCATTATTGGCGCGATGGAGCAAGAAGTCGCGATATTAAAAAACGCAATCGACAATGTTCAAGAAGTCAGCAAAGCGGGCTGCACCTATTTTTCAGGTCAAATCCATGGGGTGGATGTGGTGCTGCTACAATCTGGCATTGGTAAAGTCGCTGCAGCCATTGGCACCACTATTTTACTTAATGAATACCAACCAGATGTAGTGATTAACACCGGTTCTGCAGGTGGTTTTGATTCAAGCTTAACCATGGGTGATGTAGTCATTTCAAGCGAAGTTCGTCACCATGATGCCGATGTAACAGCATTTGGCTATGAAATGGGGCAAATGGCAGGTCAACCAGCCGCTTTCAAAGCGGATGATGCATTGATCCGCGTTGCAGAACAAGCACTAACACACATCAAAGATAAGCACGCGGTACGCGGCCTGATTTGTACCGGGGATGCTTTCGTTTGTACCGCTGAGCGTCAAAGCTTTATTCGCCAACACTTCCCAACCGTGATTGCGGTTGAGATGGAAGCTTCAGCAATTGCACAAACTTGCCACCAATTCAAAGTGCCTTTTGTGGTCGTTCGCGCCATTTCAGATGTAGCCGATAAAGCGTCTCCGATGTCCTTTGATGAATTTTTACCGCTTGCCGCACAAAGCTCATCAGAAATGGTGATTAAGATGGTCGAACTGCTTAAGTAAGCAGTGACAGACTCAACATGGACGAGTTAATCACCTACTTGTATGCCAACGGTACGCTCCTCGTTATGTGGGGAGCGGTTGCCTTTCATCTTATTTTACCCATCCCGCGTAACGCTCATCCCGTCACTTTGTGGCGAAAATTTGCGGAAATATTAGCGGATAAAGTCAATACCAGTAGCAGTTATTCACAAAGCCTACTTTCCGGCACACTGGCTTGGCTATTGATGTGCCTACCCGCATGGGTCACCTTAGTCGCGTTAAAACCTTTGGTATGGCAACCTCAACTATTTGATTTAGCGCTACTATTACTCGCATTTGATTGGCGTAGCCAAGAATTATTAGCCAATCAGCTTATCGGCGCACTCAGCAAAGAAGACAAAAAATACGCTCGCAGCGTGCTTGCCCCTTTTGTGAATCGTGAAACCGATAGCTTGTCAGCGCTGGGGTTAGGTAAGGCGGGGGCTGAAACCGTCATTGTTGGCTATGGGCGCAACGTGATTGCAGTGCTATTTTGGTACGCCTGTCTTGGCGGTATTGGCGCGTTGATGTACCGTCTCATCGCTGAACTCGCCAGAGCTTGGGCGCCTTCGCGAGCGGCGTTTCATCCTTTTGGTATTCCATCGGTACGCTTGCTGGCTGTGCTTGACTTTGTGCCACTGCGCCTATTTAGCCTATTGATTATCATTGGTCGCAACGCATCAAACACCTTCTCAGCCATGTTACAACAAAGCCGCTTATGGCCACTCCCGGGGCCTGCATGGCTGTTAACCGCCGTCGGCAATAAACTATCACTGGCCTTAGGTGGCCCAGCTATCTACGGTGATAAAAAAGCCCTGCGCGTAAAAATAGGCGGACGTATCGCCCCATCAGCCTTCCACCTTGCGCAAATCCAAAAACTGCTAGCTTGGCGTATTTTCGCGTGGATAGCATTAGAGAGCGTGATACTGCTGCTCGTCCATCAAGGATTTTAGATGCGTTTACTGTTTCTCAATGTTGTCGTCACGCTGTGCGTGGCTTTTCCAGTTCAAGCGCAAGTTAAACGCATCATTAGCTTAGCCCCTCATGCCACGGAATTGGCCTTTTCGGCTGGCCTTGGTGATAAATTGGTGGCCGTCAGCGAGTACAGTGACTACCCAGCACAAGCACTCAAACTCGAAAAAGTGGCCAATTACCAAGGGTTGAATATAGAGCGCATTCTTACCCTAAAACCGGATTTAGTGATTGCTTGGCCTGCGGGCAATCCGGCGAAGGAGCTCGATAAATTAGAGCAGTTAGGGCTGAGGATTTATACGACAAAAACTCAAAAACTCGATGACATTGCCAATAATATTGAAGCACTTAGCCAATTTGCCGATGATCCGAGTATCGGCCAGCAAGCGGCGCGTGATTTTCGTCAATCACTCATCACTCTGAAACAGAGTTATGGCAGCCAAAGTAAAGTTCGTTATTTCTATCAACTCAGTGAAAAACCGATCATCACACTGGCCAAAGGCAGTTGGCCCAGTGAGGTCTTTGAATTTTGTGGCGGCGAAAATATTTTTGCCAACAGCGCATCCCCCTACCCTCAAGTTGGGATTGAGCAAGTGCTGCTGGCTAAACCTGATGTAATTTTCACCTCTGAACATGCGATAAAAAATGGCACGATGTGGCAAAAGTGGCAACAGCAACTACCCGCTGTACAAAACGGGTTTGTGTGGGCACTGACCTCAGATTGGTTAAATCGACCAACGCCCAGAACACTGCAAGCGATAGAAGAAGTGTGTGAGTACTTTTCCGTCGTTCGCCAAAAACGCTAACGCTTGCGTAATAAAATCTCGTACAATTCCTGCCCGAATTTTGTTCCATTAACGACTAAAGAGAACCCAGTAACATGGACTCCATGCTGCTCTATCTTATTGACTTATTTGGTACGGCTATCTTTGCCATTTCTGGCGTATTATTAGCTGGTCGATTAAAAATGGACCCGTTTGGCGTGGTCGTGCTTGCGAGCGTTACTGCAATTGGCGGTGGAACAATTCGTGATATGGCATTGGGTGCGACGCCAGTCTTCTGGATAAAAGACACCACTTATCTTTGGGTCATTTTCATCACTTGTTTACTCACCATGCTGCTGGTTCGCAGGCCTAAACGCGTTGCTTGGTGGATCTTACCCGTTTGTGATGCAATCGGTTTAGCCGTGTTTGTTGGCATTGGTGTTGAAAAGGCGATGAACTATCAAGACTCGGCCATGGTTGCGGTAATCATGGGCGTTATTACTGGCTGTGGCGGCGGTATTATTCGTGATGTACTGGCCCGTGAGATTCCAATGGTGCTACGCAGCGAAGTCTATGCTACAGCTTGTATCATCGGCGGTCTGTTTCATACCACAGCACTGGCGATGGACTACGATAGCTCAAGCGCCTTTCTGGCCGGAGTCGCCTCAACCTTGATCATTCGACTTGGCGCGATCCGCTGGCACTTATCACTGCCCACTTTTGCACTGAATAAATAAAGCCGATCTCATCAAAACCACAAACAGTAACATGTACAGACGCTATGGGTTATGGTCGCTTTGCGATAAGATGAGCTAATCTATTCCTCATCGTCATTAATTATGTTGCTAGAAGGTATCGAAACTTTGCTGGTGCTGAGCAAAGAAAAAACCATGGGGCGTACGGGCAGCCTACTCTACATTAGCCAGTCCGCCGTTAGTAAGCGGATTGCTAATTTAGAAAAAAGGGTCGGTAAAAAGCTGATTGAGCCTGATGGCCGACAGATTAAATTAACCACAGATGCACAGGCCTTGGTTGAAACTATTGGCCCAAGCTTTAGTGAGTTATGCGGTTTAATTTTCGATCAACAATCTTTTACGGATGCCACATTGATCAGGATAGACTGCTCAGAAACGTTAGTCGCTGGCTATATTAATGCCACAATGGGGCAGTACCTCAAGCACGATAAGTTCATCACCATCACCACGAACCATACGCCGAGGATTGTTCAGCACGTTCAATCAGGCAAAGCGACACTAGGATTTTGCGCAGGCTACTTGCCCGCTAATCATGGGCTAATGACGTTTCATCTGGTAGATGAACCCTTTTACATTGTCAGCCAAACACCCTTATCTTCATTACCTAAACAGCTCGTTACCAATGATTTATCCAACCCAGCGAACGCCTATCAAGTCGATATATTGGCGAAACTCGCCATCACGCCACAGATGGAAATGGACTCGTATACGGCCGCAGCGCAATTGGCATTAGGAGGCATGACGCCTGCTTTAGTGCCACTTTCAGTGATTAAAGCGCTGAACATTGAACCTCGCTATTACTTTGATTTTGATGAACTACAACCTTTGGTTCGACCTGTTCATCTCTGTCTGCGCAGCAATAGTTATCGCTCGCCAAGAGTCAAAAGATTGATAACAACCATTGCTGATGCTGTTGCCAAAGAAGTTTTATTGCCATCAACATCGACATCACAATAACTAATGGGCGGATCCATTTCTGCCCTTTAGTCACCACTATCTTTGCGCCCATTCTCGCCCCTAAAAAACCACCAACGGCCATCACCAGCCCTATCTTCCAAATCGGCAAGCCAGCAATAACAAAAAAAAGCAGCGCAGCAATGTTTGAAGTGAAGTTGAGAACCTTGGTTCTTGCAGTCGCTTCAATCAACGAAAAATGACCTAACACGACAAAACAGACCGTAAAAATAGACCCGGTGCCCGGACCGAAAAAACCATCATAAAAGCCGATACCAAAACCGACCGTAAAAGCAAAAGCCGTTTCAGACAATGGAGCAGGCCCATTGTGGGTTTTCGTCGCGGGTGCAAGTAGAAAATAAAGTGAAATGCCGATCAGCAACAGCGGGATTAAGCTGGTCAACAAACTGGCATCCATATGCTGCACAAGTTCAGCCCCACACGCAGCGCCGATAAAAGTACAAGTTATCGCCAACTTCATCTCTTTTAGGTTCACAATGCCATTGCGTACAAAATACCAAGTGGCGGAGAAACTGCCAAATGAGCTTTGTAGCTTATTGGTAGCCAGCGCTTGAGTCGGTGGCACGCCTACTGCCAGCAAAGCCGGCAAAGTAAGCAAACCGCCACCGCCAGCCATCGCATCAATGAACCCTGCAATCCCTGCAACCAAAAACAACAGGCCTAATACTTCCAGTGAAAGTTCCATTTCTTATCAACGCATTGAACAATAAAAACCAACAATAGCACCACTTAAAAGGTGAAAACAGCGAAAGCCAAGACAACAACCCATTCCCATTTTTCATCAATTAAAAAGCTATCCTCTAGGCCAAATCTCTTCTTCATTGGTAAAACGATTCAATTCGGCCGAATAAAAAAAGCCCGCTTAATTCAGCGGGCAATGAGGTTGTCATGTAGGTCTTAGACCTACTGATTTATTATTTTTTAACGCTTATGCTAAGTGTGCTTTCACTTGCGCGTGTAACTCTTGCACTGACGTAACTGATGACTTCGCATCGGCCGTATGAGACATACAGGTTGCAAAGGCAGCATTCAGTGTTGTGGTGTAGTTGACTTTTTGTGCTAATGCTCCACGACGAAGAACTTTAGAATCTTCAATCGCTTGACGCCCCTCGGCTGTATTAATGATGTAGGTGTATTCATTATTCTTAATACGGTCAAGAATATGAGGGCGACCTTCATGCACTTTATTCACCAAACGTGGGTTAATACCGGCTTCACCTAAAATTACAGCTGTACCGTGGGTAGCATCAAGCTGATAACCTAATTTCACCAGTTTCGACGCTAAATCAACCACACGCTGTTTATCACCTTCACGTACAGAGAGCAGAGCTCGGCCGCCTTCAGGATAAACATTACCGCAACCTAATTCCGCTTTTGCATAAGCTTCAGCAAACGTTGCACCCACACCCATCACTTCACCCGTTGAACGCATTTCAGGGCCAAGCAGTGGGTCAACACCAGGGAATTTATTAAATGGCAGAACCACTTCTTTCACTGAGTAGTAAGGAGGAATGATCTCTTTAGTAAAGCCTTGTGACTCTAGAGACTGCCCTGCCATCACGCGCGCGGCAATTTTGGCAAGCGGTGCGCCCGTTGCTTTTGACACAAACGGTACAGTACGAGCGGCACGAGGGTTAACTTCAATCAGGTAAACTTGATTATCTTTAACCGCAAACTGCGTGTTCATCAAACCACGAACGCCCAATTCAAACGCCAGCTTCTCAACTTGTTCACGCATCACATCTTGGATTTCTTGGCTTAACGTATAAGCCGGTAGAGAGCAAGCTGAGTCACCAGAGTGAACACCCGCTTGTTCGATGTGCTCCATGATGCCACCAATGACGACACGCTCACCATCACAAATCGCATCGATATCGACTTCAATTGCATCATCGAGGAAGCGATCAAGCAGTACTGGGGATTCGTTAGACACACTGACCGCTTCGTTAAAGTAACGACGCAGATCTTGTTCGTCATAGACGATTTCCATCGCGCGGCCACCAAGAACATAAGACGGGCGTACCACCAGCGGGAAGCCGATGTCTTTCGATTTTTCAATCGCCTGTTCCATTGTGGTCACTGTTGCGTTTTCTGGCTGCAGCAGACCTAAACGCTCAACCGCTTGTTGGAAACGCTCACGATCTTCGGCGCGGTCAATCGCATCTGGGCTAGTACCAATGATAGGCACTCCAGCGGCTTCAAGTGCACGAGCCAATTTCAGTGGTGTTTGACCACCGTATTGCACGATGACGCCTTTAGGTTTTTCAACACGAACAATCGCCAATACATCTTCGAGTGTCACTGGTTCAAAATAGAGGCGATCGGAAGTGTCATAGTCTGTTGAAACAGTTTCAGGGTTACAGTTAACCATGATAGTTTCATAACCATCTTCGCGTAGCGCGAGTGAGGCATGAACACAACAGTAATCAAATTCGATACCTTGACCAATACGGTTTGGACCACCGCCGAGCACCATGATTTTGTCTCTATCGGTCGGTTGTGCTTCACATTCGTCATCATAAGAGGAGTACATGTAAGCCGTATCAGACGAAAACTCCGCCGCGCAAGTATCGACACGCTTGTAAACCGGATGAATATTATATTGGTCACGCATACGACGAATTTCACTTTCAGCCACGCCAAGCAGTGAAGAGAGACGCGCATCCGCAAAACCTTTGCGCTTCATCTTGCGTAGAACATCCGCATTTAAGCCAGCAAAACCGCCCGCTTTGACTTCTTGTTCCATTTTGACCAGTTCTTCGATTTGTACCAAGAACCAGCGATCAACGTTAGTCAGGTTGAAGACCCCATCCACAGACAAACCAGCGCGGAAAGCATCTGCGATATACCAAATACGCTCAGCACCCGCTTCTTTCAGCTCATGGCGAATTTTAGTCAGTGCATCTGGTGCGTCTAAATCAACCATTTCGTCTAGGCCGTTTACGCCAATTTCCAGCCCACGCAGTGCTTTTTGCAGCGATTCTTGTTGGTTACGACCAATCGCCATCACTTCGCCCACCGACTTCATTTGCGTGGTTAAGCGATCGTTAGCACCGGCAAATTTTTCGAAGTTAAAGCGAGGGATTTTCGTCACAACATAATCAATGGTTGGTTCAAACGACGCTGGAGTTGCACCACCAGTAATATCGTTCATTAACTCATCAAGTGTGAAACCTACCGCCAATTTGGCCGCAACTTTGGCAATGGGGAAACCCGTCGCTTTCGATGCAAGAGCCGAAGAGCGAGAAACACGTGGGTTCATCTCGATGATCACCATGCGGCCATCTTTCGGGTTGATACCAAACTGTACGTTCGAACCACCCGTTTCCACACCGATTTCACGCAGTACGGCTAGCGATGCGTTACGCATGATCTGATATTCTTTGTCAGTTAGCGTTTGCGCAGGAGCTACCGTGATCGAGTCACCCGTGTGAATACCCATTGGGTCAAAGTTTTCAATCGCACAGACGATAATGCAGTTGTCCGCTTTATCGCGAACCACTTCCATTTCGTACTCTTTCCAACCGATGAGTGATTCATCAATCAACAACTCGTTGGTTGGCGAAAGATCAAGGCCACGGCGGCAAATCTCTTCAAACTCTTCTTTGTTGTAAGCGATACCGCCGCCGGTTCCACCCATAGTAAATGAAGGGCGAATAATGCAAGGGAAACCCACCATCTCTTGAACGCGGTAAGCTTCTTCCATAGTTTTTGCCGTATCAGCGCGAGGACAAGCTAAGCCGATTGACTTCATCGCTTTATCAAAGCGAGAACGATCTTCCGCTTTATCAATCGCATCAGCCGTTGCGCCAATCATCTCAACGCCAAACTCAGCCAGAACACCATGCTTTTCCAGTTCAAGTGCACAGTTCAATGCAGTTTGGCCACCCATGGTCGGTAATACCGCGTCTGGGCGCTCTTTTTCGATGATTTTACGCACGACTTCCCAATGGATAGGCTCAATATAAGTCGCATCGGCCATCTCTGGGTCAGTCATGATAGTGGCAGGGTTCGAGTTAACCAAAATCACTCGGTACCCCTCTTCACGCAGGGCTTTACATGCTTGAGCGCCAGAGTAGTCAAACTCACAAGCCTGACCGATTACAATCGGGCCAGCACCTAGAATTAGAATACTTTTAATGTCAGTACGTTTTGGCATTGTCTACTACTCCGAATTACGCTGTGTGCTTTTTAATTAGTTCAATAAAATGGTCAAACAAAGGGGCGGCATCGTGCGGGCCAGGACTCGCTTCAGGGTGTCCCTGAAAGCTAAAGGCTGGCTTATCGGTGCGGTGAATTCCTTGTAGTGAACCATCAAATAGCGATTTGTGCGTTGCACGAAGTGTGATAGGCAGCGTTGCTTCATCAGCAGCAAAACCGTGGTTTTGTGCCGTAATCATCACCACATTACGATCCAAATCTTTCACTGGATGGTTCGCGCCATGGTGGCCAAATTTCATTTTTACTGTTTTTGCACCAGACGCCAATGCCAAAATTTGATGTCCTAAACAGATACCAAAAATAGGCAGTCCTTTCTCTAAGAACACTTTGGTTGCTTCAATCGCATAAGTACATGGTTCTGGGTCGCCAGGGCCATTTGATAAAAAGACACCATCAGGTTTCAGCGCTAGAACTTCTTCAGCCGAGGTTTGTGCTGGTACCACAGTTAGGCGGCATCCTCGGTCAACCAACATACGGAGGATATTGCGCTTTGCACCGAAATCGTAGGCAACAACGTGATAGAGCAACTCGCTGTCATCTTTCGCTTCAGGAAGTCCACCTTCGAGCGTCCACGAACCTTGTTTCCATTGGTACGCTTCTTTTGTTGTAACTTCTTTCGCAAGATCCATTCCTTTTAAACCGGGGAACTCTTTGGCTTTTACCAACGCCAATGCTTCATCTAAATGGTCACCTGCCATAATACAGCCATTCTGAGCTCCTTTTTCACGCAAAATGCGCGTTAGCTTGCGCGTATCGATATCGGCAATGCCCACGATATTTTGTGATTTAAGGTAGTCAGAAAGGGAAAGTTCATTACGGAAGTTAGAAGCGATAAGAGGGAGATCGCGAATCACAAGGCCTTGTGCATGGATAGAAGAGGATTCTTCGTCTTCGGAATTGGTTCCGGTATTGCCTATGTGGGGGTAAGTAAGAGTAACGATTTGTTGAGAATAGGAAGGATCAGTGAGGATTTCTTGGTACCCCGTCATCGAGGTATTAAAGACGACTTCACCAACGGATATTCCATCAGCGCCAATGGATACACCGTGGAACACCGTCCCATCTTCTAGGACTAACAGTGCTGACTTACTCAAGACAACCTCCAGAATAAAAATGCAAAAAATATAAATTAAACTGCAAATTCGTCTTCCTTAAGGCTACAAAATAGCGCCATAGGGGGATTTAGACAAATTGGCGGTATTCTAATGACCACCATGATTACTGTCAACATTTCATAATAAATTAAAGCAACATTTAGAGCATTAGAGATTAAAAGCGAATCTAAGGCAGCAAAAAGATAGGTTTATTGATTAAAAAGAGGAGAATGGAGGAATTATCATGAGCAAAGTGAGATCCCTTAATTCATTTTAGGCAATCAACGGCAAACAAAATCACGCAAACGTTAATCAAGCAGAGAATAAGTACAATTTAAGACATCTAAAACAAAAAGAAAGCAATACCAACCAAAAACACAACAAAAGCAAGTCAGTAAAGTGAAAATAAAGAGAGATAATTAAATCGGTAAAAAGAGGTGTAACAAAGATGCGCCAGCAAACACTGACGCATAATTATGTAATCAAAGATCGTTCAAACCTAACACGTCAGTCATGCTATAAAAACCCGCAGGTTTATCAGCAAGCCAAACCGCCGCTCTCACTGCACCATTGGCAAAAGTCATACGATCCGTCGCTTTATGGGTGATTTCTACACGTTCACCGATATCAGCGAACATCGCGGTATGCTCACCCACGATATCGCCAGCACGAATCGTAGCAAAACCAATCTCATTTTTAGTACGTTCACCGGTAATACCTTCTCGCGCATAGACGGCAACGTCACTCAGTTGGTTACCCATAGCATTAGCAATCGCCTCTCCCATGCCAATTGCGGTTCCTGACGGAGCATCCACTTTATGACGATGGTGGGCTTCAATGATCTCAATATCACAGTAATCACCCATCACTTTAGCCGCTTTTTCAAGCAATTTGAAAACAAGGTTAACCCCAACGCTGTAGTTAGGAGCCATGACAATCGCAATCTGTTGTGCGGCAGCATTGATTTGTGCTCTTTCTGCTTCAGAAAAGCCCGTTGTGCCAATCACTAGCTTCTTACCGTGTTTTTTACATAACTCAATATTGGCTAAGGTGCTCACAGGAGCTGTAAAATCAATGATGACATCGAAGTTATCTACGGCATTCTCTAGGTTATCCACCAACGCGATATCAAATCGCCCTTCACCGCATAACTCACCGATATCAACACCAACCAACGAGGACTCAGGACGCTCTGAGCCCGCACCAACTCGAGCATGGTTATTTTGATAAGTGGCTTTCACCAAATTGCGGCCCATTCGACCCGCCGCTCCTGCAATCGCAATTCTCACCATTGCGTTATTCTCCATTGTGACGACATCAGCTTAAGCTTGCATCGTTTCTCTTCGTTCAAGGTGTTTCTGTAAACTATCAACATTTGCTTGTGGTGGCTAGCGACTTAGGCAAACTCTTTCATGACGCGCTCGACGATGGGCGTATTGGCTTCAGGAAATGAATAGTTTGCCAACTCAGAAACCGCTACCCATTCTCCTTGCTGCCCTTCTTTACCATACGGCTGATGATCAAATTGTGTCACGCAAATAAAATCAAAAGTTAAGGACTTGTCTGAATAGTCAAACTCAAGGTATTGGTAAGGAGATTGCTCAGTAATATGAATACCAATCTCTTCATCTAGCTCGCGGAAAATGGCTTGTTCAATCGTTTCTCCCGCTTCAACTTTGCCGCCAGGGAACTCCCAAAAACCGCCTTTGTGAAGATGATCTGGTCGTTTGGTAATGTAAATTTCTGATTTATCGCTATTAAAAATAATAGCCGCAACAATATGAACGCGTTTCATAAAGACTCCGATTCGGCGACTTCCCAACCTAGAAAATAAAGATGAGAAATATTGAGTTAAAAAAAGAGTCGCCTAAGCGACTCTTGGGGTGATCATTCAAGGGATCAGTTGATCTGTCCGTGGCACTGTTTGTACTTTTTACCACTACCACAAGGGCAAGGCTCATTACGACCAACTTTACGCTCTTCACGAACCATAGGCTGGTGCCCTTGATCTTCAGAAGCTTCATCTGCAACCGAACTGTCGGCACTTTGGTGCTGGAACTGTTGGCGACGCGCGGCTTCTTCCGCCTGTGCTTGACGCTGTGCTTCCATACGTTCAACTTCTTCTTGCTGCTGTACGCGCACCTTCGACAAGATAGTAATCACATCGGTTTTTAAAGAATTCAGTAGTTCTTCAAACAGCTCAAACGACTCACGCTTATACTCTTGTTTTGGGTTTTTCTGCGCGTAACCACGTAGGTGGATGCCTTGGCGCAAATGATCCATCGCCGCTAGATGCTCTTTCCACAAGGTATCCAGAGTTTGTAGCATGACCGATTTTTCAAAATTACGCAGAACAGAAGCCCCAACCGCTTTCTCTTTTTCACGATACACACTAACCGCTTGTTCAAGAATACGTTCGCGCAGCGCTTCTTCGTACAATTTATCATCAGCATCTAGCCATTGCTGTAATGGCAGCTCTAAATCAAAATCGTTTTTCAAACGATCTTCCAATCCTTTAACATCCCACATATCCTCAAGTGATTGTGGCGGTATGTATTCGTCAATAACGGAAGTCAGAACATCTTGACGATTCTGCTCAATCATTTCGCTGATATCGTCTGCTTCCATGAGCTCATCACGCAGCTCATAAACTACTTTACGTTGATCGTTAGCAACATCATCGTATTCAAGAAGCTGTTTACGAATATCAAAGTTACGTCCTTCGACTTTACGTTGCGCTTTTTCAATCGAGCGAGAAAGCATCTTACTTTCAATCGCTTCACCTTCATCCATACCACTTTGGATAAGGCTTGCCATACGATCTGAGGTGAAGATACGCAGCAGTGAATCTTCCATCGATAGATAGAAACGTGAAGAACCCGCATCCCCTTGACGACCAGAACGACCACGTAACTGGTTATCGATACGACGAGATTCGTGGCGTTCAGTACCAATAATGTGCAGACCACCAGCGGCTAACACTTGGTTATGAACCTCTTTCCACTTCGCTTTGATCTCATCGATCTGATCTTGTGTTGGATTCTCTAGCTGCTCAATTTGTGCCTGCCAGCTGCCGCCCAATACAATATCAGTACCACGACCTGCCATGTTAGTCGCAATCGTCACCGCGCCCGGAATACCCGCTTGCGCTACAATTTCAGCTTCTTTTTCATGGAATTTCGCGTTAAGCACGTTATGTTTCACTTTAGCTTGCTTCAACGCATTAGAAAGTAATTCAGATTTCTCAATCGAAACCGTACCGACTAGGGTTGGTTGACCTTTTGCAACACGCGCTTTGATGTCTTCAATGATCGCCGCAAATTTTTCAGCTTCAGTGCGATACACCACATCAGGCATATCATCACGAACCATAGGTTTATTGGTTGGGATCACCACGGTTTCCAAACCGTAAATCGATTGGAATTCGAACGCTTCGGTATCGGCAGTGCCCGTCATACCAGAAAGTTTTTCGTATAAACGGAAATAGTTTTGGAAGGTGATCGACGCAAGAGTCTGGTTCTCGTTTTGGATTTTAACACCTTCTTTCGCCTCGACAGCTTGGTGTAAACCTTCAGACCAACGACGACCTGGCATGGTACGGCCAGTGTGCTCATCAACGATGACCACTTCGCCCTCTTCTGTCACGATGTAATCAACGTTTTTCTCAAATAACACATGCGCACGCAATGCGGCATTGACGTGGTGAAGTAAGCTAATATTCGTGGGTGAATAAAGAGTATCGCCCTCTTCCATCAAACCATTTTTCACCATCAACTCTTCAACAAATTCTTGGCCCGTTTCAGTCAAATGAACTTGTTTTGATTTTTCATCAACCGTGTAGTGACCATCACCACGATACTCTTCAGAGTCTTCTTTATCTTGCTTTTGCAGAAGTGGAATGAGGGTATTAATGCGGATGTACAACTCAGAACTATCTTCTGCAGGACCCGAGATAATCAACGGCGTTCGCGCTTCATCAATAAGAATCGAGTCCACTTCATCGACTACGGCAAAGAAACGTTCACGCTGTACACGATCTTCTTTACGGAAAGCCATGTTGTCGCGTAAGTAATCGAAACCAAACTCGTTATTGGTTCCGTAAAGAATGTCGGCTTGATAAGAAAGTTTTTTCTCTTGTGGTGGCATATTGGGTACGTTAATACCGACCGTCATGCCTAAAAACTCAAACAGTGGGCGGTTTGTTTCTGCGTCACGTTTAGCAAGATAATCGTTGACAGTAACAATGTGCACGCCTTTGCCAGGCAAGGCATTGAGATACGCAGGTAAAGTCGCGGTTAACGTTTTACCTTCACCAGTGCGCATTTCTGCGATTTGACCCGCGTTGAGAACCATACCGCCGATCAACTGTACGTCGAAGTGACGCATACCATATACGCGCTTGGACGCTTCACGCACGGTGGCAAATGCTTCAGGAAGTAATTGGTCTAAGGTTTCACCTTGCTCTAAACGTTGACGAAACTCAACCGTTTTGGCTTTTAATTCTTCATCAGTTAGTGCTTCAAAAGTAGGCTCGTAGCTGTTGATCTCTTTGACAATTTTTTTAAGGCGGCGCAGCGTTCTGTCATTGCGACTGCCAATAACCTTTGTCAGTAGCTTAGTTATCATGTGTCAGGAATCTCTCTTTATTAGATCGTTTTCGATCTACTCTTAATGCCGTCAGTCTCTACCAGTTTTGAACTAAGGATACTGAGATAAATCATGTATCACAGATATTGTGACGGTGAGGTTTATTTTCAAGGTATTAAATAATTATGTAACGCATAGTGTAAGGAATTTTTGCGGCAACAACCAATAGCAAAACTATTTGTTTGAAGCACACTTAATATTTTTACGCTTTTTGAGCACTGTTTAAGCAATAAAATGGATTTATTACTATACGCATCATAGGCACCACAATAGAATTGAATGGCAACTTAAGAGGGAGACACCATGCGCGATCACCGTCCCACGTTAACGAAAGAGCTGATCAGCGATTCATCTCTGAAAAAAATACAGCAACATGCCACCGAGATCCTCGCTTTAAATAAAGTGCTCAATAAGTTGCTTCCTAAAGGTACGGCCGATCATGTCCGAGCCGCTAATGTGCGCGGTGGTCACTTAATCGTTGAAGTGGCCAGTGCATCAATAAAAATGAAGCTTGATTATGACCGATTACACATTTTGAATCAGTTACGCAACCAAGGATTTGCCAAATTGATCAGCATTGAGCTCAAGATAAACCCAGCACTCTATCGTAATCGTGGTATGAAAGAAGAAAAAGAAACGGTCGCTCGCCCACCACTATCTGAAAATACGGCGCAAGCATTATTGATGGTGGCGAGTAGCGCTTCCCCCAAAGTCAAAAAACGTTTGGAAAATTTGGCGAAATTGGCTAGGCCCAAATAAGCGTCATCAATGAATTAGTACAAATAAAAAGGCCAGACAACTGTCTGGCCTTTTTATTTAAAAATTGCGATTAAGCGAGAACCATATTTGGTTCAGCAAACGCCACTGGAGAGCCAACTTCTTCTTCAAAAGTAGCCCATTCCCACGCCTCTTGGTCGGCTAAGACCGCACGCAGTAGCTGGTTATTCAAACCATGGCCTGATTTATAAGCACGGAACTCACCCACAATGGAATGACCACACATATACAAGTCACCAATGGCATCCAATACTTTATGAGTGACAAACTCATTGGCAAAACGCAAACCTTCTTCATTGAGAATACGGTATTCATCTAATACGATGGCGCAATCAAAGCTACCACCTAAACAGAGGTTTTGCGATTGTAGGTACTCAATGTCACGCATGAAACCAAAAGTACGAGCTCTTGAAATTTCTTTGACGAAACCTTGCGAGGAAAAATCAAACACCATGCGTTGTTCATCAGAATCGATAGCAGGATGTTGAAAGTCAATCTCAAAATCCATACGAAAACCGTTATGGGGTACAAGTTCCGCCCACTTATCACCATCTTCAAATCGAACTGGTTTCTTAATTCGAATAAAACGTTTTGGTGTATTCAGCGTTTGAATGCCCGCTTGTTGTAGCAAGTAAACAAATGGGCTAGCACTACCATCCATAATAGGAATTTCAGGTGCGTCAACTTCGATGATAACGTTGTCGATTCCCATGCCCGCTAATGCTGCATTTAAGTGCTCAACAGTAGAGATACGAATACCTTCATCGTTGACCAAAGCAGTACATAGCATGGTATCGCGAACAGATTCAGGATCCGCAGGGAAGTCTACTGGAGGATTGACATCAGTACGGCGGTAAATGATCCCAGTGTTTGCAGCAGCAGGGCGAAGCGTTAATGTGACTTTACGACCAGAGTGTAAGCCCACCCCAGTTGTTTTCACTATTTCTTTCAGAGTTCGTTGTCTGATCATCTACTTGCCTCTATGTCAGTGCGACAAAACACGGTCGGTAAAGCACCGACCGCGAATGCTACCATAATTTTGAACAGTGTCAAATTATGTCTAATTGTTAATCAGCCTGACGACGTAAAAATGCTGGGATATCAAGATATCCATTTTCCTTATCTGCTTTCGGTGCCGTATTTTGGCTTGCACCGGAAGAAGATGAAACAGTTGACGACGATGCTGATTGCGGTTTCACTTCTGCTCTTTCTTGCAAAGGCTGTGCCGTTTTTTCTTCGATTTTCGCTGCTTGCTGAACCATTTGTGGTTGAACTGCTGGTGCGACTTTGGCTTTACCGCCTGCAACTAAAGTAATGTCTGGCTTTTTCTCATTGCCAATACCCGTTGCAACGACAGTCACGCGAATTTCGTCTGCCATATCAGGATCTAACGAAGTACCGATGACAACTGTCGCATTGTCAGACGCAAACGCCTTAACAGTATTACCGACGGTTTCGAATTCGTCTAGTCGCATATCCAAACCAGCAGTAATATTGACCAACACGCCACGAGCGCCTGCAAGATCAATATCTTCCAAAAGAGGGCTAGAAATTGCCATCTCTGCCGCTTCTTCTGCACGATCTTCGCCGCGAGCTACTCCACTACCCATCATAGCGTGGCCCATTTCTGACATCACAGTACGTACGTCAGCAAAGTCCACGTTAATCATGCCTGGGCGTGTAATTAGCTCTGCAATACCTTGCACTGCATTTTTAAGCACGTCATTCGCGCTTGCAAAGGCTTCGAGCAAAGTAATACCACGACCTAATACTTTCAGTAGTTTTTCATTAGGAATGGTAATCAAAGAGTCAACGTGTTTTGACAACTCTTCAATACCTTGTTCAGCAAATGCCAAACGTTTTTTTCCTTCAAAACTGAAAGGTTTCGTGACAACCGCTACGGTTAAGATACCCAGTTCTTTGGCAACTTCTGCAATAACAGGAGCTGCACCAGTACCTGTACCACCGCCCATACCAGCTGCGATAAACACCATATCGGCACCCATCAGAACTTCTTTAATTCTTTCTCTGTCTTCTAGAGCTGCATCACGTCCAACTTGCGGGTTTGCACCAGCACCCAAACCTTTAGTGATATCACCACCAATTTGAATGACGCTACTTACGCTTGTTTTACGAAGTGCTTGCGCATCGGTATTGACACTGATGAATTCCACGCCTTCGATGGACTCACGCACCATGTGTTCAACAGCGTTACCGCCACCACCACCAACTCCAACGACTTTAATTACAGCATCGTCAGACATTTCCATCATCGGTTCAAACATGTGTTATCTCCGTTTTCCCTGCAACTCAGGTTAAAACTCTTTTTGTATCCAGTTACGCAAACGACCAATTAAGCTCGACATGGATTGGCGTTTCGGTTCGCTGTATTCCGTGTCGTCATTAATTTGGCTCTCTTTCGCATAATGAAGTAAACCAACCGCCGTAGAATGATACGGCTCTTTTACGTAATCTGTAAGGCCACTCACCTCTAAAGGCTTGCCTACGCGAACTTGATTGCGGAAAACGCGTTCCGCACACTCAACCAAACCTTCAATTTGCGCAGCGCCGCCAGTTAAAACAACACCAGCCGCTAAATGGTGTTTAATACCATTTTTGCGCAATTTGTCTTGGACAGTATCTATAGTTTGGTTAACTAATCCCATTAATTCAGTGTAGCGAGGTTCAATCACTTCCGACAAGGTTTGTCTTTGCAAACTTCGCGAAGGTCTTCCTCCTACACTTGGGACGTTAACGGTATCATCCTTGCTTACCAATTCACTCAGCGCACAGCCATATTTTACTTTAATCTCTTCAGCATCACTGACTGGTGTGCCAAATGCAAAAGCAATATCACTGGTTACTGCGTTTCCTGCATAAGAAAACACTTCAGTATGTCGTAACGCACCACCGGTCCAGATAGCAACATCCATAGTGCCTGCGCCTATATCAATCACGCACACACCTAACTCTCGCTCATCTTCCGTAATAACTGCATTACTTGCCGCTAAACCAGAGTAAACCAGTTGTTCAACTTTTAAACCACAGCGTTCTACCGCTTTGATAATATTTCTCGCCATATCATTATGACAAGAAATAAGATGCACGCTCACTTCCATGCGCACACCTGATAAACCAAGCGGGTTTTTAATTCCCTCTTGGTAATCAATCGTAAATTCTTGAGGAATGACGTGCAATATTCTTTGCTCTTCCCCAATTTTTATTGATTTGGCGGTATGAATCGCTCGATCCATATCTTCTTGAGAAACTTCTTCATCCGAAATAGTTCCCATGCCTTTTTCAATACGGCTCGCAATATGTCGCCCAGATAGAGAGAGAAACACATTACTAATTTGGCATTCCGCCATTAATTCTGCTTGGTCAACCGCTCTTTGGACAGACTTAACGACCGATTCAAGATCGTTAACTCCCCCTTTATCCATCCCACGGGATGGGCTCGTACCAGCGCCAATAATATTAATTTGACCGTCAGGCAGTATTTCACCGACTAAAGCTGACACGGTGGCTGTGCCTATATCAAGACCAACAATAATGTTGTCATCAGCGGTCTTAGTCATTTTTACTCTCTTGTGCTTCTTGTTCAGGGAACCAACCTACTGCGGCTCCTGTATCATATCTAAGATCGATATAGCTAACTTGTTCAGCTTTATTACCTAAATTCTTATACAGCGAAATAAAACGTGCAACTCGCTCATCTAGTGATTCTTTACCTAACTCTAAGCGGATGCCATTATCTAAAATTATTTGCCACGCTCGACGATCGTTGAGTAACAGTGACGATATATTTAAGTTTAATGATTGAAACTTAGGGTTCGTTTTATTCCAAACATCCAGTACTTCGTGACTGGTTCCTTGCGGGCCATAAAGTTTCACTCTATCGCCGTTCAATTGACCAATATCACCATTAAATACCGTGCCATATCCGTCTAACAAAGCGTTGCCATTCCAAATCGCTACCGCTCTATACTCTGTCAGAAACACTTTTATTGTGTCAGGCCATTGTTTACGAATCGATGCATGGGCCACCCACGGGATGACCTGTACACTCGATTGAAGTACGTTAATATCTTGCGACATGAAAGTACCGATATGATCCAACTGAGCAAAAGCGCGCTGCACATCTAGCGAAGATACGTATTGCAAGTCACCTTGTAGAACAATTTTTGAAAGCGGTAGCCTCTGTTCGTCCCACATCCAACTGAGTGTTGAATAAATGAGTGAACTTATCAGCAACAACACCACAAATAAAAAAATAGCGCCAGCGGCGTGATCTTTTATGAGTGGCGAACGGGACACAGCTCGGCTTTCATCGAACACATTCATTAACAAAGCCTGATGTTCCTGTTTCTAAATCGCAATCGCATGCCCTATTTGGTTCACAATAGAGGTAAAAGCACTGACTTTAACCTCCGGATTATACTGAGGTCGCTGAAAGTATCAAACATTGAAAGTAATAAATCTGGACTGGATACCATGTTATTCAATATTGATACACAAATAAGCCATTTAAATTAAACCTGTTGCATTTTACTGATATTCAGTTCGAGCCCCGCTAAATGTTTCGCTACCTTGCCGATATCCCCAGCACCTTGCGTCAGCACGAGGTCACCATCTTGTAATACATTAGCCAGAATCGAAGGCAGTATGGTGCTGTCGGGAACAAAAATAGGATCAATTTTACCGCGACTGCGTATCGTTCGGCACAACGATCGACCATCGGCTCCCGCAATCGGCTTTTCTCCTGCGGCATAGACATCGAGCATGATCAGCACATCGACTTGCTCCAGTACATTGGCAAAATCATCATACAGATCGCGAGTTCGACTGTAGCGATGAGGTTGGAAAATCATCACTAGCCGTTTTTCTTGCCAACCACTACGCGCCGCCTTAATAGTCACGCCCACCTCGGTCGGATGATGACCATAATCATCAACGAGCATCGCAACCCCATTGCCCGTATCAAACTCGCCCAGATGATCAAAACGACGTCCCGTACCTTGGGTGCTAGCCATCGCTTTTAAAATCGCTTCATCGCTGATGTCGTCTTCCGTTGCCACTGCAATAGCCGCGGAGGCATTAAGCGCATTATGACGACCTGGAATATTAAGCGTGATATCCAGATTGGCTCGTCCCTGTCTGACGACCGTAAACTGGCCTTGTTGCCCCTGCTGATGGTAATTCTTAATCCTGACATCTGCATCATCGGCAAAACCGTAGGTGATCACTTGACGGCTGATACGTGGGATGATTTCACGCACAACAGGATCATCAATACATAATATCGCCTGACCATAAAATGGCAGGTTGTGTAAGAAATCGATGAAGGTCTGTTTGAGCGTTTCAAAATCACCGCCATACGTATCCATGTGATCAGCTTCGATGTTAGTCACGATACTAACCATAGGCTGAAGATGAAGGAATGAAGCATCACTTTCGTCAGCTTCAGCAATCAAAATCCGACTTGAACCCAAACGCGCATTGGTGCCAGCGCTTTTGACTAACCCGCCATTAACAAACGTGGGATCTAAACCAGCCTCAGAATAAATTTGCGTAACCAATGCCGTAGTCGTTGTTTTACCATGCGTACCAGCCACCGCAATGCCATGACGAAAACGCATTAATTCCGCCAACATTTCTGCACGACGAACAATAGGAATGCGTCGCTCACGCGCCGCTTTCAGTTCAGGATTTAGCTCATCGATTGCAGTAGAGACTACCACCACGCTGGCGAGTTCAATATTAGTGGCTTGATGACCGATATAAATGATAGCCCCTTTACTTGCCAATCTTTCAGTCACAGGGTTGGAAGCGAGATCAGAGCCAGTAATTTGGTAGCCTTCATTGAGCAATACTTCTGCAATTCCGCTCATTCCCGCCCCACCAATACCGACAAAGTGAATACACTTGACGCGGCGCATCTCTGGCACCATGGCACGGATTTGAGCTAAATCTTGAGTATGTTTAATGGTCATGAAAAATTTCTCGTTATTGGGTAAGTGCGATGATAGCGTCGGCAACGACTTTATCAGCATCCAGTTGTGCGGCTGCACGCGCTTGTTGCGCCATCAACAGCAGATCATGACGCTCAAGAGAAGCAATCTCTTGCGCTAGTTTTTCTACTGTGAGCTGCGGCTGTTCAATCATTTTGGCCGCACCACAAGCGACTAAGTGATCCGCGTTAAGCGCTTGCTGTCGGTCTTTATGCATAAAAGGGATAAATATAGCGCCAACACCGGCCGCTGCCACTTCAGAAACCGTTAATGCTCCCGAGCGGCACACCAGTAAATCAGCCCACGCATAAGCGCCAGCCACATCCTCAATGAACTCAGTAACGTGTGCATTTTTGATCTGAAGCGCGCGATAAGCTTGCTCAACCGACTGTTGATTATTCTTGCCTGCTTGATGGCAAACTTGGTAATTATCGCCAAGCATAGCTAGCACATCAGGCAAAGTTTGATTGAGAATCTGCGCACCTTGGCTGCCGCCCATCACGAGAATGCGGATCGGTTCATTTCGCTCAGCAAAGCGTACTTGCGGTGCGGGTAATGTAGCGACATCTTGACGTACAGGGTTACCTACGACTTGTGCCTCAGTAAAGGCACCGGGGAAGGCTTGAAATACGCGTTTGGCAATTTTCGAAAGCCAACGGTTGGTTAACCCTGCTACGGCATTTTGCTCGTGAAGCACAACGGGAATTCCCATAGACCACGCTGCCACGCCACCGGGGCCACTGACGTATCCGCCCATGCCGAGCACCGCATCAGGTTGCCACTGCTTCAAATAACGACGCGCTTGAAAAATCGCGTTCACAATTTGAAAAGGCGCTTTCAGCAAACGCCCTATGCCTTGGCCACGTAAACCTTTGACCTGAATAAAGTCGATCTCAATACCATGTTTAGGCACTAATTCTGCTTCCATCCGATCCGCAGTCCCTAGCCAGCGGATCTCCCAACCTTGCTGTTGGAGCTGTTTAGCCACAGCGAGACCGGGAAAAACATGTCCCCCCGTGCCACCAGCCATAACCATTAAACGTTTATTGTTTATCATTGGATTCTTTTTCTATAGACACTCGATTGCGATCTTTGAGTCGACATTCATGATCAATTCTCAATAAGATCGACACCGCAACCGACATAATAATTAAGCTTGAACCGCCGTAACTGATCAAGGGCAGCGTTAGGCCCTTAGTCGGCACCATACCCGCTGCAGCACCCACATTGACGAGTGTTTGGAATGCAAACCAAATTCCAATACCAAAGGCCAAATAGCCACCAAATTGCTGATCATGCTCAAAGGCTTTTTTACCGATAAACACCGCTTTAAGCACTAGACTAAAAATCAGCAGTAGAACCAGTACAACGCCAACAAAACCGAGCTCTTCAGCTAGCACTGCAAATACGAAATCAGTGTGCGCTTCAGGTAAGTACTCTAGCTTTTGAATCGAGTTACCAAGCCCTTGACCAAACCACTCTCCACGACCAAAGGCCATCAAAGATTGAGTCAATTGATAACCGCTGCCAAACGGGTCTTCCCACGGGTCAAGAAATGAAGTTACACGGCGAATACGGTAAGGCTCTGCCGCAATCAGTGCGATTACCGCAACAATTCCAGCCACCATGAGCGCAATAAATTGTGACAGTTTGGCCCCAGCAATAAACAGCATACCAAACAGAGTCACCAGCATCACAACCACGGTTCCCAAATCTGGCTGACCAAGTAGCAAGATAGCCAAGGTTCCAAACACCATAATCGGTTTCATGAAACCACCAAAAAAGGTTTGCCTCACTTCATCTTGTTTACGAACTAAGTAACCAGCCATGAAAATAAACAGTGACAGTTTCGCGACCTCAGCAGGTTGCAGGTTAAATAACCCCAAAGGGATCCAGCGCGAGGCACCATTGACCGATTTGCCAGCGAGCAAAACCACAATCAGCAGCATAAAAGAGACGCCAAGTAGCACCGAGCTGTATTGCATCCAACGTTTCATTGGCACTTGCAACACCACACTCGATGTCACGATGGCCAGCATCAAGAAAATGGCGTGACGAAACATAAAGTGAAACGGTTGATCCGTTAAACGCGAACTGATAGGAAACGAAGCCGATGTCACCATCACAAGCCCAGTAAGCATCAAACCTAAAGCAATCCATACCAATTGACGATCAAATAAGGCTTCAGGCGCTTGGCTCTGAAACCATTGACGAGTCATTTTGATGAGGCTTGAAAAGGACAAAATGCAATTTCCTGTTGATTAAGCGTAACGCTGCGCAAGCTCGGCAAAGGCGTCACCTCTGGCCATAAAGTTTTTAAACTGATCAAAACTGGCACAAGCAGGCGAAAGCATCACCATATCACCACGACGCAGCTGCGGTTTGATCGATACGATAATCTCTTCCATCGATGAATAAAACTGAGCCGATGGATGCAGTGGCATGAATTGCCCACCGTCAACGCCAAAACAGCACAGTTTTACGTTCAATGTTTTTAGTATCGGTGCTAATGGCGAGAAATCAGCGCCCTTGCCAACGCCCCCCACAAGCAGATACAAAGTCCCTTGGCAATTTAACCCCGACAACGCCGCTTGAGTGCTTGCGACATTGGTCGCTTTCGAGTCATTGACCCATTTTACGCCGTGATTATCAGCAACAACCTGACAACGATGTGTCAGCCCGCGGTAAGATTTCAATGCATCAAGCGCAGATGAGTAATCAACACCCGCCAAATCGAGCAGTGCGAGCACAGTGAGCACGTTGGCACTATTGTGTCGTCCCACTAAGCTGAGTTCCTCGCTTGCCAACAATGGCGTGCCTTTCGCCACTAAGAACGATTTGCCATCAATCATTTGCGTGCAATAGTCCGCGTCATGTTCAACGGAAAAACGTGCGATGTGACCTGAAAATGAGGGAGGTTCCGTCTGGCTATCATCGGCGTTCACGACCGCCGCTTGCGCATACTTAAAAATGCGCAATTTAGCTTGGCGATACGATTCCATACCATCGTAGCGATCCATATGATCTTCTGTCAGATTGAGAAAGGCAGCAGAGACGAGTTTTAAACTTGAGGTCGTTTCTAGCTGGAAGCTTGAGAGCTCCAGCACATAAAGATCGGCCTCTTGCTGAAGTAGATCTAAAGCAGGCACACCAATATTGCCGCCAACGGCAACCTTAACCCCAGCAGCTTTAGCAAGCACTCCGGTTAAATCCGTCACTGTGCTCTTGCCGTTGGCTCCTGTGATAGCGATAACAGGCTTATCCACCTGCCAAGCAAAGAGCTCAATATCGCCCACCACGGGAATATGTTGTGCTAACGCCTGTTGAATCTCTGGCGTAGCTAAAGCAATGCCCGGATTAGTAACAATCAGGTCAGCGTCAAATAACCAAGCTTTGTTCCAGCCGCCACAATGTAGCTCAACTTGCGAGCTTAAATGCTCTCGACCTGGCGGGTTTTCACGTGTGTCGATCACCTTAATCGTGAGCGAGCGATCTAGGCTCAAAAGGTAGTTAACCACCGAGAGGCCCGTCATACCCAGCCCCACGACCACCACATTATTAACAGTTTGCCAACGATCCATCTTCATTCCATTCAACACCGTTTTGCTCTATCACTAGCGCACTTTTAGTGTAGCCAAACCCACTAACACCAACACAATTGAGATAATCCAAAAACGGACGATCACGCGTGGTTCTGGCCAACCTTTCAATTCATAGTGGTGATGGATAGGGGCCATCCGGAAAATACGTTGACCACGCAATTTGTAGGAACCGACTTGTAAAATCACCGACAAGGTTTCCATCACAAACACGCCGCCCATGATCACTAACACAAACTCTTGACGAACCAACACCGCAATTGTACCGAGTGCACCGCCTAAAGCGAGTGAACCCACATCGCCCATAAAGACTTGCGCAGGATAAGTGTTGAACCACAGAAAACCTAAACCGGCCCCCACAATTGCAGTACACACCACCACCAACTCAGAGGCATAAGGAACATAAGGAATATGCAGATAACTGGCGAAATTGACGTTCCCAGTTGCCCATGCAATCACAGCAAAACCGGCAGCAACTAAAACCGTCGGCATGATGGCTAAACCATCCAGACCATCGGTTAAGTTCACCGCGTTACTGGTTCCGACGATGACAAAATAGGTCAGCACAATGTAGAGCAAACCCAGTTGCGGCATCACATCTTTAAAGAAAGGCACCACAAGCTGAGTAGCAGCGGTATCGTTGCCATGTGCATAGAGAGCAAACGCCACTATCAACGCAATGGCCGACTGCCAAAAGTATTTCCAGCGCGCGATCAATCCATCACTGTTTTTACGCACCACTTTGCGATAATCATCCACAAAACCGACGACGCCATAACCAAGCAGCACCGCGAGTACAGCCCACACGTAAGGGTTTGAGAGATCAGTCCACAGCAGTACGGTAATAATGATAGAGGCGAGGATCATCACTCCGCCCATGGTTGGCGTACCGCGCTTACTAAAATGTGATTCTGGACCGTCGTTACGCACTACTTGACCAATTTGCAGTAGTTGCAAACGTTTAATCAAGCGCGGCCCCATCCATAACGACAGAGCAAGTGCGGTTAAAATACTGACGATGGCCCGAAATGAGAGATATTCGAACAGACGAAAAAAAGAGAAGTATGGCTGGAGTAGATCCGCGAGCCAAATAATCATGAGTATTTCTCCTTGAGAGCAGCCACAATTTTACTCATACCCGCACTGTTTGCACCTTTGACGAGTAAGGTATGAGACTCTTGATCGAATTGTGATAATTGCTGCTCGATATAAGCAATCATGTCCGCATGGCTTTCAAAATGGAGGCCATGGCATAGGTCACTGATCACTTTTGCATCGCGACCGTAAGTAAGGACATAGTCAAACTGGAATGGTGCAGCATGTTCACCGACTTGACGATGAAGTGCAAGGCTTTCATCGCCCAACTCAGCCATATTACCTAAAATTAACCAACGCCTTGCAGAGAAAGTGTTAAGTAGATCAACCGCCGCTTTCATCGCTGGAACACTGGCATTGTAACTGTCATCAATCAGTTTCACAGTCGTGCTCAATTGGGTGACATCAACACGCCCTTTCACCTGAGCTAGATGCGCAAGTCCGTACTGCACCTCTTCAAGATTTGCACCCAACTCAATGGCTAATGCCGCCGCCGCCAACGCATTGGAAACGTTATGTTCACCCACAATATTGAGCCCAATGTCAATATGACCGACGGGTGTGATCATTTCAAACCGGGCTTCACCTTGTTCATTAAGCCTAATACCACGGGCGTAAAAATCTGCCATTTGACGGCTGGAAAAGGTTTTAACGGTTTTGTCCGCTAAAATAGCACTCCACCGCTCACCACCGTGGCTTTCTAAATTAATAATGGCTGTCGCACCTGAAGCAAGGCCTTGATAAATTTCACCTTTCGCCTGTTTTACACCCTCAATTGAGCCAAAACCTTCCAGATGCGCCGCGGCAACATTGTTCACCAATGCGACATCCGGCTTCACTAAAGAGGTGGTATAAGCAATTTCACCAATATGGTTCGCCCCTAACTCAATCACCGCATACGCATCATTAAGATCAGAGCGAAGCAGAGTGAGCGGCACGCCGATATCATTATTAAAATTGCCAGCAGTAAAGAGCACGCGCCCTTTGGCTGATAAAATATTTGCCACCATCTCTTTAACTGTGGTTTTACCGCAACTGCCTGTAATCGCAGCGGTCGGTGTTTGACACTGTTGATGAACCCAAGCACCAAGCTGGCCTAACGCCAGTTTGGTGTCGGTGACCACCAGTTGAGGAACCGAAACCGCCAAAGGGCGCTGAACCAATAACGCCTTTGCACCAGACGCAACCGCTTGTGCAGCAAACTCATGAGCATCAAATTTATCACCGACCAAGGCAACAAAGAGCGCACCGGGTTTGATTTGACGCGTGTCGGTCGAGACCTCAGATACGGTGACATCACAACCAACCAATTGTGCATGCAAAACGTGCGTCAATTGCTGTAAAGAGACTTCTATCATGCACTTATCTCCAGTAAGGTTTGCGCCGTTTCGCGATCCGAATAGTGAATAGTTTGATGGGCCATCACTTGATAATCTTCATGCCCTTTGCCTGCCAATAAAATGATGTCTTGCTGATCAGCATGTTGCAGGGCGTATTGCACGGCAGCGTAACGATTGTGTTCAACGTGTGCGCGACTTGCAAACTCAAGCCCTGCCACCATATCTTGCACAATGTCTGCCGGTTTTTCGCTACGAGGGTTATCGTCGGTCAAAATGACCTTATCGGCGCAGCGCTCTGCAATTTCGGCCATCATCGGGCGTTTGCCTTTATCACGGTCGCCACCACAACCAAAAATCGCCCATAGCTGACCTTGGCAATGAACGCGAAGTGCTAATAGTGCTTTTTCCAAAGCATCGGGCGTGTGTGCATAATCGACGACGATCTTCGCACGATTTGGCGCTTGAAAGAGCTCCATTCGCCCTAAGACCGGCTGCAGTTGAGAAGCCGTTGTCATCAAGGCTTGTTTATCAAAACCTAAAGTCAGCATAGTGGCAAAAGCGAGTAGAAGATTGCTGGCGTTAAATTCGCCAATCAACGGCACGCTCAATTCACCTTGACCATAGTAGCCGTCGAAGGTTAATGAAATACCATTATCACTGTAAGAGAGCGAGCTCGCCCACAGCGCTTTAGCGCATTGCGGTTGCTGTTTTAAAGAGACGGCAATCGGTGCTTTCAGCTGTGCTAACCAACTCGCACCGACCGCATCGTCGGCATTAATGACAGCGTGTTGGCAGTGATGAGTGGTAAATAAGGAGAGCTTTGCTTTGGCGTACTCTTCCATGGTGCCATGATAATCGAGATGATCGCGGCTTAAGTTAGAAAACACGCCCACAGCGAACTTCAATGCTTGAACTCGCCCTTGAACTAATCCGTGCGAAGAGACTTCCAGAGCGGTATAGCGAGCGCCCTGCTGCGCTAATTGATAGAGTGTTTCTTGGACCTCAATGGCATTACCTGTGGTATTGGCGGCAGGCTGTAAATGGTTAAGAAAACCATTCCCCGTCGTACCCAGCACCGCCGCTTTCTCGCCTAACAAGTCAATCCACTGCGCGATTAATTGAGTAATGGTGGTTTTACCGTTGGTTCCCGTAACCCCAATCAACGTATTGGTCTTCGAACGATAAAGCCGCGATGCTAGTTGAGATAGATGTTGGTTTAGATCAGCAAGGTAAATCACTAACACGCCATTGACCGTAGTCATACTGCCATGCGGATGCTGCCCACACGCTTGAGCCAATACCAGATTCGCCCCAGCTCGAGTAGCGCTATCAATAAACTGCCTTCCGTCGATGGCATGGCCGACCACTGCAATAAAGGTATCATTGGGTGATATTTTACGGCTATCGAGCACTAAACGAGTCACCGACAACGTTGAAATAGAATGGCCATCGAGGTCAAGCCAAGGGGCGATGAGATCTTGTAAACACATACTCGGCGTCATTGTGCTTCTCTCTTAATTATTTTTGGAATCGATTTTCATCAGGAGCGACATTGAGGATCTGCAACGCTCCTTTCATTATTTCGGCAAAGACAGGGCCGGCAACGGAACCGCCATAATATAAGTCACCTTGAGGTTCATTCACCATAACCACTAACGAGACTCGAGGGTCGCTCACTGGAGCCACTCCTGCCGTGTAAGCAAAATATTCATCACCATAACCGCCGGCAATCGCTTTGCGCGAAGTGCCTGACTTGGCCGCAATGCGATAGCCCGGAACCGCAGCTTGAGTTGCTGTGCCACCGGGTTGGGTGACGGTTTCTAGCATTTCCAACACTTTCTTAGCATTAGTTTTATCAACCACTTGGCGTGATAAATCTTGCTGGTTGCTGTCAATAATATGGATTGGTTGGTACTGACCTAAATTGCCTAAAGTGGCATAAGCATGAGCCAACTGAATGGGGGTAATTGACAAACCATAGCCAAATGCCAAGGTGGCAATTTCAAACGGTGACCAACGGCGGCGATTCGGGAAAATACCCAAAGTCTCACCGACGAGGTTTAAACCCGACATTTCACCAAGCCCTACAGAGGTATACATACCTAATAGGGCTTCGAGAGGCATTTCAAGCGCCAGCTTAGCCACTCCGATGTTACTCGATTTTTTCAGAATTAAGGTTAAATCGGCTTTGCCGACTTTTGAGGTATCACGCACTCGACTGCCGCCGATTTGCATGATGCCATTCCCTGTATCTATCACCGTTTTGTCATTCGCAACGCCATTTTCAAGCGCGGCCAATACCACAAAAGGTTTGACAGTTGAGCCCGGCTCAAAGGCGTCCGTGATCACGCGGTTACGCATTTTAAAACTTTGCCAATCGGAACGGTTATTGGGGTTGTATGAGGGGGCGTTAACCATCGCTAATACTGCACCCGTTTTCACGTCGAGCAAAATGGCCGATGCCGAAGTGGCACGATAGTCCGCCACAGCTTGCTTGACCGCACGAAAGGCGATCGCTTGCAAACGTTGGTCAATGGTCAACGCCAGTGGCTTGCCCTCTTCACGCTCTTCAAGCGAGATATTTTCCACCACTCGGCCATACCGATCTTTGCGGATCACCTGTTTGCCAGCTTCCCCCGTCAGCCATTTATCATAGCTGCGCTCAACCCCTTCTAAACCGTGACCATCGATGCCCGTCACACCAATTAAGTGCGCACTCGCCTCACCGGCTGGATAGTAACGGCGAGATTCGGCCTTGAGCCCCACACCCGCTAATTTAAGTTCGCGAATATAATTGGCCATTGCAGGGCTAACTTGACGCTGCAAATAGATAAAACGGCGGGTTTGGTTCTCTTCAATTTTTTTCAGCAGCTCACTGCGCTTAATGCCTAACACATCAGCCAGTGCGTACCAGCGTTCACGTTCAACTAAGCCGCCGGCTTTAAAAATAGCTACAGGATCAGCCCATACTGCATCGACAGGAACACTGACTGCGAGAGGTTCACCATTACGATCTGAAATGATTCCGCGTGCCGATGGCAAGGTTTTGGCTCGGACAGAGCGCATATCCCCTTCGCGGATCAAATTATCCGGTTCGATAATTTGGATGAAAGCAACGCGCCCAACCAATAAAGCGAAAGCAACGAATACAAAAAAGAGGATGAGATAGAATCGCCAACGGATCAAAATAGGAGATGTCGCTTTTTCTTGACGAGGTGCCGCTTGGGCTTTGTCTTTGTTTTTTTTCATTTGAGCGTAATCACCACTTCTTTATCAGAATCAGGTCGCTTCATTTCCAGCTCTTGTTTGGCAAGATTCTGCACGCGGCTATGTTCTGCGAGGGCCGTTTCCTCAAGAATGAGGTTACGCCATTCATTATCGAGCCGCTCGCGCTCAACTAAGGTTTGATCTTTTTCTGAAATCGCCTGCCTAGAATGGTGGGTAATAAACACCACTCCCATCGCACTGGCAAAAATTAACATTAACAAAATAAGCGGCACTCGACCCACCGTAAACAGGTCAAGTGCAATCAGTTTGGTTAAGTTAGGCGGCGATTTAGACATGGACTACAGTTTTTCAGCAACTCGTAATACTGAGCTGCGTGAACGGGGATTGAGTTCCACTTCTTCTTTAGTTGGCATAATCGCTTTCCCAACAGGTTTTAAGTTGGCTGAGCCCAATGCCTTAATTTGTATTTCTGTTAACGGTAAACCATGTGGAACCTCTGGGCCTTTACTCTCTTTACGAATAAAGCGTTTGACCATGCGATCTTCAAGCGAATGGAAACTGATCACCGATAAGCGCCCTTGCGGGGCTAAGATCTTAGCTGCGCCTTTCAATGCAGTGTCTATCTCTTCTAATTCACTATTGATATAGATACGAAATGCTTGAAATGAGCGCGTAGCCGGGTGTTTTTTCTCTTTAAAGCTTTTCGGCGCAGCTTCTGAAATCAGTTTGGCCAATTGGCTAGTGCGCGTCAGAGGCTCTTTTTCATCGTCTTCACGGTAAGCGACAATCGCTTTGGCAATACGGCGCGCGTGCTTATCTTCACCAAATTCACGAATCACCCAAGTAATGTCGTCCAAATCGGCTTGCGCAAGCCACTGCGAGACAGGGATCCCTGACGTCGGGTCCATACGCATATCAAGCGGGCCATCTTTCATGAAACTAAAACCGCGCTCAGCATCGTCCAACTGCGGCGAGGAAACGCCTAAATCAAGTAGTACTCCATCCACTTTCCCGACCAGATCGTAGCGCTCAGCGTATTGTGCCATGCCAGAAAATGGGCCATGAATGATAGTAAAACGCGGGTCGTTAATTTTTCCAGCTTCAGCAATCGCTTGTGGATCGCGATCTATGCTGTACAGACGACCATTGTCACCCAACTTAGAGAGAATTGTACGACTATGACCACCACGGCCAAACGTGCCGTCGATATAAATACCGTCTGGTTTGATAGCAAGGCCATCAATGGATTCATTCAGTAGTACAGAAATGTGTTGAAAAGGTTCAGTCATCGTTTTCTCATCGGGCTAAAGCTGAAATATAGCAATCGGCTACGGCGCAAGTATTCAGTTTACTGATTTAACGCCGCATCGCTACCACTTGACGTTGGCATCACGTGATATTGCGCTAAGTTTAGTGCTTACGAAATAATTTTCGTCAATAAAAAGCAAAAAACCCATCATAACCGCAAGAGTTATGATGGGTCTGCAATAGGTGGAGTTGACGTATAAGCCGGGTTCTGTTCCGCTTGCGCGGCAGTAGCCATTCGTCTAGGCCAGCAATCACTCACTGGCTCAAGCAACCTACCCGCTTCCTTACGCGAGCAACGCAATGTGGAAGCCTATTTGGTCTTGCTCCGGGTGGAGTTTACCTTGCTACGAACTGTTGCCAGACGCACGGTGCGCTCTTACCGCACCCTTTCACCCTTACCTGTGCCCATTCCGAAGAAATTGGGCCATCGGCGGTCTTCTCTCTGCTGCACTTGTCGTAGGCTTTCGCCCCCCAGGCGTTACCTGGCACCCTGCTCTATGGAGCCCGGACTTTCCTCCCCTCCATCAGTCTCCCCAGCACAAGACTAAAGGACATCAATGAAGCAGCGACTACCCAGTCAACTCCGAGGGCGGATTGTATAGAGAAAGATAGGTACTGTCTAGGCTCAAACAACTTCTGTGTTTAATTCACGCTTAAGAGTTTAATTATCCATCGATTTAAAACATCAAGATGCCGCTGGCTAATTAAGCAGATAGGTTTTCAAGCCCCCACTTATAAAGGGCATTTTTCTTAAGGTTATAAATTTCAGCCGCCAATGCGGCCGCTTTTTTCAGAGGCAGCTCTTTTGTCAAAATCGCTAAACTGCGCAATGCTTCGTCCGGCAAGCTATCGTCCACGCTTTCTCTGTAACCATGGATCAGTAACACCATTTCACCACGCTTGCGGTTCTCATCTTCATTAATCCAATTAATCAGTTCGCCTAACGGCAAACCTTGAATCGTCTCGAAGGTTTTGGTGAGCTCGCGGGCTAGCACCACGTTACGATCTGGCCCTAAGATAGCTAACATATCTTGCAGTGATTCGCTAATTCGGTGTGGTGACTCATAAAAAATACAGGTGCGTTCAGCCTTAGCGATCTCTAGGAATTTATCTTTACGCCCTTTGCTTTTCGGCGGCAAAAAACCTTCAAAACTGAAACGATCAGAAGGCAAGCCTGATGCACTGAGCGCAGTAATCACAGCACAGGCGCCCGGAAGTGGCACAACTCTCACACCAGCTTGACGACATTGATTGACAAGATGGTACCCTGGATCACTGATCAGTGGCGTTCCTGCATCAGAAACCAACGCAATAGATTGCCCTGATAATAATTTATCGACTAACACTTGTGCTTTTTGCTGTTCGTTGTGATCATGCAAGGCAAAGGTTTTAGTCTGGATATTGAAGTGAGCGAGAAGTCTGCCAGTATGGCGTGTATCTTCCGCAGCGATAACATCAACACTTGAGAGTACTTCAATGGCTCGCTGGGTAATATCACCCAAATTGCCAATTGGCGTAGGAACAATGTAGAGAGTTGGGATCTCTGCTGGCAAGGTTTTGCTATCTGTCATTTGTTTACCATCACTTCAACGATTAATATAGAGACAATTTTACACGGAATAACGAAAGAACTCATGGCTATGAAGAACCATCCGAGACTCAGTGTACCACGCTTATTCACGCCCGTTGCATTAGCAATGGCTTTGGCGGCGTGTTCGTCTTCACCGTCGACGCCCACCTCAGTCGATATTACGCAAGATCCCACCAAGTCAGCGCAAACTTACTTGATGCAAGCAGATAGTAGCCAAGGTTCACTGCAAAATGATTGGTTGATCATGGCTCTTAAAGCCGCCATTAACGAAAACAACAGCGAACAAGCGCAACTGTTGATTATGCGCTTAGCCAAACAGTCGCTCTCTGAAGCGCAACAAGCTGAATGGCAAATAGCTAAGGCGCAGTTGTTGAGTAATGCGGAACAGTTTTCACAAGCGCTCTCTCAGCTTAATTTTCAGGCTTGGTGGAAGCTAAGCCCTGAAACATGGGCTCAATACCATCAAATGCGCGCCGATATTTTTACCGCGCTCAGCCGCCCTTTTGATTCAAGTAGGGAGCTTATTGCATTAAGCACTTACGTTGATGATGCCGAGCAAGAAGCGATTGCCGATCAAATTTGGCTCAATTTCAATCACTATAGCGAACGTGAAATTACCCAATTAAATCCAGAGCCTAACGAAAACGTGCTCGATGGCTGGCTACAACTGGCTGTATATATGAAAACGCTCAATAGCAATATTCCGCAGTTGAAGAATACGCTCGAAAAATGGCTCGCGGAAAACAGCAATCACCCAGCGGCTCGTTATACGCCTAAAGCGATACAAGATATTCTAGCGCTGGAGATCATCAAGCCCACTAACACCGCGTTGTTACTTCCTCTTTCAGGAAAGTTTGCCACGCAAGCTCAACTGATCCGTGATGGCTTTATCATGGCGATGATGAATGACCGTAACCGTGACCTCAATGCTACCTTGACTGTGATTGATACCAATGCCGAAGACGCCGCGCTCATAGACAAGCAACTGATTGAAAAAAACATTGATTTCATTGTTGGGCCACTCATCAAAGAGAACATCGAGAATCTACATAAGCTTCAACAAGCACGCTTAGCTTCTATCCCTACGCTGGCGTTGAATATTCCAGACCAAATTGAAGATCATCCTAACACTTGCTATCTTGCACTTTCGCCAGAGCAAGAGGTTGAACAAGCCGCTAAGTATCTGTTTAGCCAAGGCTATCAATACCCTTTAATACTCGCTCCTCAAGGTAATTACGGCCAGCGTGTAGTAGAAGCGTTTAACGCAGAATGGCAAAAATACAGCAAGAATAAAGTATCGGTGAACCTATTTGGTGATAAGCGTCAATTGCAACGCAACATTAACTCAGTATTTGGTCTGCAAGATAGCCAACAAAATATCGCGCAAATGGATGCGTTGATGGGTATTGATTTACAAAGCCTGCCCCGCAGTCGTCGTGATATCGATTCGGTTTATATCGTGGCTAACAGCGCAGAATTGACTTTAATTAAACCCTTTATCGAGGTCGCAATTAACCCTGACACTAAGCCACCTAAACTGTTCTCAAACTCTCGTAGTAACAGTGGTAACACACAGTATGAAGACCTCTCTGGTGTAACTTATAGCGATATTCCATTACTCATTCATCCCAATTCAATGCTGGATAATGAAATGAACCAATTGTGGCCAAAGAACTCCAATAGCGAGCGACGCTTACAAGCATTAGGTATGGATGCTTATCAGTTAATGATTGAGTTACCACAAATGAAAGTCGTCGAGGGGTATAGTATCGATGGCAAAACAGGCACATTAAGTATTGATGAGCAATGCGTGGTACAGAGAGAGATCAGTTGGGCGGTGCATGGCGCTCTTTAGTCGCCGCGCAGTTGGTCAACAGTATGAAACTGCAGCCAAACACTATTTATTAGGTTGTGGTTTGGCTTTTATTGAACAAAACTTCAATACCAAAGTCGGTGAAATCGACCTCATTATGCGAGATAAAAACACCTTAGTGTTCGTAGAGGTTAAATACAGAAAAAACCAATGTCATGGGCATGCCGCAGAAATGGTTACTACCGCAAAAATGGCAAAGTTGATGAAAACCGCGAATTTATGGCTACTGAAACATGGCCTATCGCCCTATGACACCGATTTTCGTTTCGATGTGATCGCCATCCACCAAGATGTGCACCACATTGAGTGGATTAAAAACGCAATAACTCAAGGATAAACGATGCTCGACAGCATTAAAGACAGTTTTACCGAAAGCATCCAAATTCAAATTGCGGCTGCTGAAGCACTACCCCATGCGATCACGCATGCTGCACAAGCCATGGTGGCAACGCTACTTAACGGTCATAAAATTCTCTGTTGCGGTAATGGTGGCTCTTCGGCCAATGCCCAGCTTTTTTCTTCTTGCTTACTGAACCGTTTTGAAACTGAACGTCCGAGTTTACCCGCCATTGCATTAACCGCAGACAATACCACGTTAACCGCAGTTGCTAACGACTATCACTACCAAGAAATATTCTCTAAACAGGTACGTGCATTTGGTCAACCTGGTGATGTTTTGTTGGCTATTTCAACCAGTGGTAACAGCAAAAACATCATTAAAGCGATGGAAGCGGCTGTGACTCGTGATATGACGATTATCGCTCTCACAGGCAAAGACGGTGGAGAAATGGCTGGTCTTCTAGGTGAAAATGATGTGGAGATCCGCATCCCCTCGCAGCGGACGGCTCGAATCCATGAAGTTCATATGGTCACCCTACACTGCTTATGTGACTTGATTGATCAAGTCCTTTTCCCTTCTCATGAAGAATAGACAATGAATAGATTAAAACTTTCACTCATTCTACTGTTGAGCTTTGCTGTATCAGGTTGTGCAGGCGTTATCCTTGCTGGCGCGGCGACAACAGCGAGCCTAGTAACAGACCCTCGAACCACTCAAGAAATTTGGAATGATAATAACATCGAATTTGAAGTAGCAGGTATCGCCAATAAAGCCCCCTTTAACGGAAAAACTCGCATTACGGCCAGTTCTTATCAAGGGATTGTCGTGTTGATGGGACAAGCTGAAAACTCCGGATTACTCAATGAGTTTGAAAATAAAGCACGTGAGACAAAAGGGGTCAAAACCATTCATAATCAAGTCAGAATAAAAGCGCCTTTATCAATTGGCGAAATCAGTAACGACAGTTGGATTACGACTAAAGTAAAATCAGCGCTGTTGGCCAATTCTGAACTGAACACAATCAAAATCAAAGTAATCACAGAAAATAGAGAAGTATTTTTACTTGGCTATGTCTCGGCGGAACAGGCTAATCTAGCCAGTGATATTGCCCGAAACATATCAGGCGTAAAACAGGTGATTAAGGCATTTCAATACAGCGAATAACCTCGGTTATCCTTTGTTTTTTAGAAAAAAGCAGCGAATATCGCTGCTTTTTCGATCATGACTGCTTAATGTGTGAAAATGAGTTACTTAATAACTCTTAAGCTTGGTTTTCCCTTCGGCCGAGAGGTTTCTTGTGCTCGAGTCTCTAATAATTCCTCATCTTCTTGAGAAGCAACGCTTAACATCGGCTCTTGTTCAGATTCCTCTGTTATGCCCGCTTCTAGATAAGGGATATAGGCCTCTTCAGGTTCAAACATAGTACCTGCACCGTTTTCACGTGCATAGATAGCTTGCACTGCATACAAAGGCACTATGACCGAATGAGGACGTCCGCCAAAGCGAGCATTGAACGTAATCGCTTCATTGCCAAGCTCAAGGTTGCCTATCGCTCTTGGGGCAAGATTAAGGATAATTTGTCCATCTTGCACAAACTCCATCGGCACTCGTACACCTGTAAGAGTAGCATCCACAACAACATGAGGAGTCAATTCATTTTCTAATAGCCAATCATAAAATGCTCTAAGCATATAAGGTCGGCGAGGAGTCATTTGAGAGATATCCATCAAACTGCCTTAACGAACTAAACGCATCTCACGTTCAGCTTCTGTTAAAGAAGCCAAGAATGAATCACGCTCAAAAACACGATTCATATATACTTTAAGCTCTTTAGAGCCAGGACCAATCAGATCAATACCCAAAATAGGTAAGCGCCATAGTAATGGAGCTAAATAGCAGTCAATGAGACTAAACTCTTCACTCATAAAATATTCGTATTCCGCGAACACAGGACCAAGAGTAAGCAGATCATTGCGTAATTTATTACGAGCAGCTTCTGACTCTTCCGCATTACCCTTCACGACTTTCTCAGCCAGTGAGTACCAGTTTTTCTCAATACGGTAAATCATCAAACGGCTATTACCACGAGCCACAGGATAAACAGGCATCAGCGGTGGATGAGGGAAACGCTCATCTAGGTATTCCATGATGATCTTTGAGTCATAAAGAGCAAGCTCACGATCAACAAGCGTTGGCACTGTCTTATACGGGTTTAGCTCAATAAGGTCAGCTGGCAGATTGGTTTCATCAACTAATTCTACTTCAACACTGACACCTTTTTCCGCTAGAACAATACGTACCTGATGACTATACATATCAGATGCACTCGAAAATAGCGTCATCACAGAACGTTTATTGGCAGCTACAGCCATGGAGCCCTCCAGCACACTTACAGATATAAAAACAATGGAGGCCAAGCCTCCATTGAAGATTCTAAAAATTAGAAATTAACGCCGCATGGTAGCACAATTAATGCACATCACGCCAATATTCTTTCTTCAATAGAACGACCACGATAGTAAATAGCACAAGGAATGCCATTACCCACCAACCTAAAGTTTGACGTTCAAGCTTGACTGGTTCTGCTGAATATTCAAGGAAGTTAACAATATCACGGACCGCTTGATCATACTCACTTTGGCTCAGCTCACCCGTTCCATCAGACTCGGCACCAATAACAGCCTTAACTTCCTCGCCATTGACAAGATGAGTACCATAAACTGGTTGTGGGATCCCTTGTAGCTCTTCAAGCACATGGGGCATACCGACACTTGGGAATACGATGTTGTTTACGCCAAAGGGCCGGCTAGGATCGGCATAAAATGAGCGAAGGTAAGTATACAACCAATCTGTTCCTCGAACACGAGCCACAAGCGTTAAATCTGGTGGTGGTGCACCAAACCATTTCGCTGCCGACTTATCTGGAATCGCATTCTCCATCAGTTGACCAATTTTGGCATTCGGATCAAAAATCAAATTCTCTTTCATCAAATCCGAGGGAATATTCAAATCATTCGCTACACGCTCATAACGCTGGTACTGAGTTGAGTGGCAACCAAAACAGTAGTTCATGAATAGCTTTGCACCATGCTGCAGTGATGCTTGATCTGTTAAATCATTATTTGCTTTATCTAAATGTACATTTGCGCCAGCTGCCAAAGCAAGAGATGGCAGCATTGCAAACAAAATTACAATCCACTTTTTCATTTAAATGTCACCCTCTCTGGTAATGGTTTCGTTGCTTCATTTTTGCTGTAGAAGAACAACAAAACAAAGAACATGAAGTAACCAACGCTAAATATACGTGCAAGCATTGTGTAAGTGGCTGTCGCAGGTAACGCACCTAAAACACCTAACGCAATAAAGCAGATAGTGAACTGAATAATATTGATTAAGTGGAACTTACTACGATAACGGTAAGAACGAACCTTACAACGATCCAGCCATGGCAATAAGAACAACACCACAATCGATGCACCCATCGCAGCCACACCAATTAACTTATCAGGAACAGCACGTAAAATTGCATAGAAAGGCGTGAAATACCAAACAGGTGCGATGTGTGCTGGCGTTTTTAGTGGGTTTGCCGCTTCAAAGTTAGGCGGCTCAAGGAAGTAGCCCCCCATCTCTGGGTTAAAGAACAACACATAACAGAACAGGATTAAGAAACCGGCTACACCAATAAGATCTTTCACTGTCCCGTAAGGATGGAATGGAATCGAATCAATGATGTCGTATTTCTTGGTGTAGTAGTCGTGAAATTTAAACTGCGTTTTATAATCATCGCCCATCGACCCTTTTGGTACTTTGGTTTCGATACCGTCAGGGTTATTAGAGCCGACTTCATGCAGTGCTAATATATGGAGAACAATTAGCAACAATAAAACAATAGGTAAAGCAATCACATGCAGTGCAAAGAAACGGTTCAGAGTGGCACCTGAAATAACGTAGTCACCACGTATCCATAGAGTTAAATCATCACCGATAACGGGGATTGCACCGAACAAAGAGATAATAACTTGCGCTCCCCAGTAGGACATTTGTCCCCATGGTAGCAAGTATCCCATAAAGGCTTCGGCCATCAACACTAAGAAGATCAGCATGCCAAATAGCCATAGCAGTTCACGAGGCTTCTGATAGGAACCGTAAATTAAGCCACGGAACATATGTAGATAAATCACCACAAAGAAAGCTGAAGCGCCAGTGGAGTGCATATAGCGCAGTAACCAACCATACTCAACATCACGCATTATGTATTCAACAGATGCAAAAGCCCCTTCACCTGATGGCACATAGTTCATGGTTAGCCACACACCAGTGAGCAGTTGGTTAACAAGAACCAACATGGCTAACGATCCAAACAAATACCAAAAGTTAAAGTTTTTCGGCATTGGATATTCAGATAGGTGTTTTTTGTAAGCGTTCATTGCAGGTAAACGCTTTTCTACCCAATCAAGTAAAACTTGCATTATGCAGCCTCCCCGGTCTCATCTAATCCTATGACAATACGAGTATCGCTAAGATACATATATTGAGGGATAACCAAGTTTAGTGGTGCCGGAACACCTTGAAAAACTCGACCCGCCATATCAAATTTCGAACCATGGCAAGGACAGAAAAAACCAGATTTAACCCCTTGAACTTGTTCACTAAAAGAATCAGGCAAATAAGTAGGTGAACAGCCAAGGTGAGTACAAATACCCACAGCAACGAAATATTCAGGTTTAATCGATCGATAAGCATTTTGCGCATAATTAGGCTGCTGCTGCTCATCCGATTGAGGATCTCGAAGTTGGTTTTCGATATCTTTTAGCCCATCGACCACTGATTGAGAACGACGAACAACCCAAACAGGTTTTCCTCGCCACTCAACACGAACCATTTGCCCCTCTTCAAGTTTACCGATTTCAACTTCAACGGGGGCTCCAGCCGCTTTGGCTTTGGCACTTGGGTTCCAAGATTTAATAAAAGGAACGGCGACAGCAGCGGCTCCTAACCCTCCGACAACGGCTGTTGTCGCGGTTAAGAAACGTCTGCGACCGTTATTTAAAGGCGCATTGCTCATCCAAACATTCTCCCATTTGCTCCCTGTGGATTATTATTATTCCGCTTATCAAGAGCATGGCTAACAAAATACGAATCTAGTTGTATTTATTTGATGGCAAATCATAAATAAAACCCTACTTTTTGACAAGATAAAGCTACCTTTTCGTAACATTCGTGAAGTAAATCGCACGTGAGGTCACAAAAGGAAGATTAAAGAGCAACAACCAAATGATGTGATTAAAAAAATGAGTGTTTGCTAACACCAAAAAACAAAAAGCCCGGTATAAATACCGGGCTTTTGAACCACAATCCAGTAACACTGGAAGCGAATCTTTTGAAAAAAGATTAACGCTTAGAGAATTGTGGTTTACGACGTGCTTTACGCAGACCAACTTTCTTACGTTCAACGCAACGAGCGTCGCGAGTAACGTAGCCAGCTGCACGTAGAACAGGACGTAGTGATTCGTCGTATTCCATTAGAGCGCGAGTGATACCGTGACGGATAGCACCAGCTTGACCAGAAATACCACCACCTTTAACAGTGATGTATAGATCTAGTTTCTCAGTTAGTTCAACTAGCTCAAGAGGTTGTTTAACAACCATGCGAGAAGTTGGACGACCAAAGTAAACATCAAGGCTACGCTTGTTGATTACAATGTTGCCGCTGCCTGGTTTAATAAAAACGCGTGCAGCTGAGCTTTTGCGACGGCCAGTGCCGTAGTATTGATTCTCTGCCATTTTCGAAATCCCCAATTAGATGTCTAGTACTTTTGGTTGTTGAGCAGCATGGTTGTGCTCAGCGCCAGCGTAAACTTTCAGCTTACGGTACATAGCACGGCCTAGAGGACCACGTGGTAGCATACCTTTAACCGCTAGCTCAATAACCATCTCTGGCTTACGAACAATCAGCTTGTCGAAAGTGATTGATTTTAAGCCGCCTGGAAATTCAGTGTGACGGTAGTAAGTTTTAGCTGCTGCTTTGTTACCAGTTACAGTAACTTTCTCAGCGTTTACAACGATGATGTAATCACCAGTGTCTACGTGAGGAGTGTATTCAGCTTTATGTTTGCCACGTAGGCGAGATGCAATTTCACTTGCTAGACGACCTAGAGTTTTACCCTCAGCGTCTACGATATACCAGTCGCGTTTTACAGTTTCTGGTTTAGCAACGAAAGTTTTCATGCTAATAATAACCCGTTAAATAAAATTTACACTAAAAGGAGCATTAAAATGCCCCCACTGTCTAAGAGTCCAAAGTTGCCCCTTCGAGCGTTTGGTTTCTCTCGGCCTCTCGTTTCACAGAAACAGGCCTGCAGTAACGGTGGGTCGCAGGATTATAGGGAAGTCAGTAGAAAAAATCACCTCTTTTTGAACAAAATCACGAATTTTTTATTTTGCTTTAAAAGTGTTCGGATTGAGCTAGGCCAGATGTTCCCTTGATAAATACTCATGACTTTGCATTTCAATTAACCGCGACTGACAACGTTTGAATTCAAACTCAAGTTGCCCATGCAGATACAGATCGTCCAGCGCCACTTCGGCGGAGATAATTACTTTTACATGTCGTTCGTAAAATTCATCAATCAACGCAATAAAACGCCGCGCTGCATCATCGATGGCGCGATCCATTTGCTTCACATCAGCCAACAGTACTGTATGGTAAATTTTGGACAACTCAATGTAATCGTTTTGGCTTCTCGCCGTTTGGCATAACTGTTCAAATGTCGCATGTAAAATACCATCACTAGCCTTTACAACAGAGAGGGTACGATGATTAATTTCAATCTCACTGCCTGCTTCTTTTTTCTCGTCACCAACCAATTGCCGATAGTAATGTTGTAAATTGTGGCTTGCTGCTTCATCCAATGGATAGTGGTAAATTTCCGCTTGCTCTAATGTTCTTAAGCGATAATCAATGCCACTATCGACGTTCAACACATGACAGTGTGATTCAATCAAAGCAATTGCAGGGAGAAAGCGTGCTCGCTGTAAGCCGTTACGGTATAAGTCGTGCGGTGGAATGTTCGATGTCGCCACTAAGATAATGCCGCGCTTAAACAGTGCTTGAAACAAGGTGCCCAAAATCATCGCATCGGTAATATCTGATACAAAAAATTCATCAAAACAGATAATTTCCGTTTCAGACTTAAAAATATCGGCAACCTTTTCTAAAGGCTCTTCAACTCCAGCCAGCGCCTTCAACTCATCATGAACTCGGTACATAAAACGGTGGAAATGCACTCGCATTTTGCGAGTGGTTGGCAGAGCCTCAAAAAACGTATCCATTAGATAGGTTTTTCCTCGCCCGACTCCGCCCCAAAAATAGAGCCCTTTAGGTAAGTTAGGCTGTTTAGGTTGGCGGCCAAGCCATTTGGTCCAAACCGCGGAGGGCTTAACTGGTTGGTTAAGATAATCCTGAAACTGATGGTAGAGTAAATCCAGCGCATCGACGGCGCTTTCTTGGGCAGAGTCTCGCTGAAAACCGAGTTTTTTTACATCGTGTTCATATCGCTGTTTTGGTGTCATGACCGCCTACTGCACTAAAGAAAATGGAAACTGCTATTTCGTGTATTTCGCTTTATTGGCTAGAGCAGTCATAGTAACATGTCCAAGCGACGTGTGTAACCAACAGGTAAAAAACATGTTAAATAACAACAATAAGGAGCTGTTATGCCTTGGATATATGCCATTGTAGGCTTGCTAGTAGGGGCCGTGTTGGGAATGGTCATTTCACGATTGACTACGCCTCAATATAAAAACCAAAAGTCTCTACAAAAAGAATTAGATAACGCGAAATTTAGTTTGGAACAACAACGCCAAGAATTGTCGGATCATTTTGCTCAAGCGGCAGAAATACTCGATACCCTAGGTAAAGATTACACCAAACTGTACCAACACATGGCCAAAACATCGTCCGAAATTCTGCCGAATATGCCAGAGCAAGATAACCCATTTATCAAAAAAATCGCTCTGCATAATGATACAGATAAAAGCAACGATGACATTTTGGAACAGCCACCGAAAGATTATGCCAATGGCGCAACAGGGCTTTTTAATACCCCCAAAAAAGAGATCATTCATTCTGCAGACGTGGTTAAGGTGAAAGCCGTTTAATCTGAATTCATGAACTTTATAAAGGTTTTTGAGTCATAAACCTCACGAGAGTGTTGAAGTTTTGTCTTTCGTACAAATATTAAACTTCGAACACAGTTATTCCAAAGGAGCTTATGATGAAAAAACCTTTACTTCTTTTAACCGCTCTATCGTTAAGTTTAAGTTCAATCATCACCCCACTACCCGCAATGGCAGCGCTACCCTTTTCTGTCAGTGGTGAGCCATTGCCGAGCCTAGCACCGATGCTAGAGCAAGTGACACCGGCGGTTGTGAGTATCTCAGTTGAGGGAACTCAAGTCTCCCATCAACGTTTACCCGAGCAGTTTCGATTTTTCTTTGGTCCTGACTTCCCAATCGACCAATCGCAAGAGCGGCCATTTAGAGCATTAGGCTCTGGTGTCATTACTGACGCAGACAAAGGCTATGTTGTGACTAATTATCACGTCATCGATGGCGCTGATAAGATTCGCGTCAAACTATACGACGGCCGAGAATACGATGCGGAGCTCGTCGGTGGCGATAAAATGTCCGATGTCGCGCTGATCAAACTCAAAAAAGCAAAAAATTTAACCCAAATTCGTATCGCAGATTCAGACAAACTGCGTGTAGGTGATTTCACTGTCGCGATCGGGAACCCGTTTGGTCTTGGTCAAACGGTGACTTCCGGCATTGTTTCTGCGTTGGGACGAAGTGGACTTAATCTTGAAAACTTTGAGAACTTTATTCAGACCGATGCCGCGATTAACAGTGGCAACTCTGGTGGTGCCTTAGTCAATCTCAATGGTGAATTGATTGGGATTAATACCGCGATTCTTGGGCCGAATGGTGGCAACGTTGGGATCGGTTTTGCAATACCATCAAATATGATGAAAAACTTGACCGAACAGATCTTAGAATTTGGTGAGGTAAAACGTGGCGTGCTCGGCGTTCAAGGGGGTGAAATAACCTCTGAACTGGCTGAAGCGCTAGGCTATGAGTCAAGTAAGGGGGCGTTTGTTAGCCAAGTTATCAAAGATAGCGCCGCCGATAAAGCAGGGATCAAAGCGGGTGATGTCATCACAGCTATTAATGGAAAAAACGTTTCTACCTTCAACGAATTAAGAGCCAAAGTTGCAACATTAGGTGCAGGTAAAAAAATCACAATCGATGTTATCCGCGATGGTAAAAGCAAGACCTTCGACGTAACCTTGAGTGAAAACAACACCACAACCAAAGCAGAGCAACTGCACTCGGGGTTGACTGGTGCGGCACTGACCAATACGACGGATCAAGACCCAATCGCTGGCGTTAAAGTGACTGCTATAGAGAAAGGGTCAGCGGCAGAAGCGTATCAACTACAAAAAGAGGACATCATCATTGGTGTTAACCGCCAACGAGTGAAAAACCTCGCACAATTACGCGAAATTTTGGAGAAAAAGCCGAGCATACTTGCGCTGAATATCCAACGAGGTGATAGAACCATTTACTTGGTTATTCGCTAATTAGTGAGAATCGCTTGTGGAGCGATCAGGGCAGCATTTGAATGCTGCCCTTTTCTTATTCAATCATGTAGTGCTATTCTTCCTCTCTCAAGCTCAGGTGTAAAATAAGCTGAGTATATAGCGGGTTTTGTTTGGGGAAGATATGCTTAACTTTTTACTTCGTTCAGTGGGGCTTGGGCTTCTCGCTGCTGTTGTTATTTTACTAGCGGTTCCCTCGCTACGTTCAAATGTTCTCCCGCAAATCGCGGCCGAAGAGTCTCCCAATGCGCTCTCTTTGCAAATTTCGTTTAACCAAGCCGTTCGCCGCGCCGCACCTGCTGTAGTCAATATTTACAACCAAAAATACACCGAAAGCGATCGCAGTAAACTGTCGATTCAAGGGTTAGGTTCTGGTGTGATTGTGAGCGAGAAAGGGTACATCATTACTAACTATCACGTAGTAGCCCAAGCCGACCAAATCGTAGCGGCCTTACAAGATGGCCGTCTCGCAGCCGCGCAATTAGTAGGCAAAGATCGACGCACGGATATCGCAATTTTGCGAATCGAAGGAACGAACCTTCCCGTTATTCCACAAAACCCCAATTACTCGGTGAAAGTTGGCGATGTGGTACTGGCCATTGGCAACCCATACAACCTTGGACAAACCACTACTTTTGGTATCATTTCTGCCACTGAACGTTCATCAGTCAGTACCGATGGACGTCAAGCTTTCATCCAAACTGATGCGGCCATTAATGAAGGCAATTCAGGTGGAGCTTTGGTCAACACTCAAGGAGAGCTCGTAGGTATTAACACGGCTTCGTTTCAACAAGCAACTGAAATGAAAACCGATGGTATATCATTCGCGATTCCTTACAAATTAGCCAATACCATTATGGAAAAAATCATTGCTGATGGACGCGTGATTCGCGGCTATATCGGTATTGATGGGCAAGATATTACTCCAGTAACATCTCGCTTACTTGGCAGTGAACATATTGGCGGCATAGTTGTGTTGGGCATTGACCCCAATGGCCCTGCGGAAACGGCTGGTTTTAAAGAGCGGGACATTATTCTAAAAATTGGCGGTAAAAAAATTAATGGTCGCAAGAGTGTGATGGAAATTGTCACTGACTTGCGCCCAGGTACCGTTGTCGATGTGCTCATCTTACGTAAAGGTGAAGAGATGACACTTCCCGTGACAATTGTTGAAGACCTACGCGAATAAAACTAAGCCACCAAAAACAAAACAAAGAGACATAAAAAAGCCCCCAACTCACGAAGGGGGCTTTTATTTATAGACTTTTACTCTTGCTCAAGATCTGAATCACTAAGTTCTGATTCAATCTCAATCGCAGTAACACGTTGTAACCCTCTCGGCAGTAAACTACCTCGACGTCCACGCTCACCACGGAAGTTTTCTAGATCGCTGGCTTTTAAACCAAGTTTGCGTTTGCCGGCATAGAGCGTAATAGCCGCTCCTTGAGGCAAGGAGATTAAGTGTGACACAAACTCTTCACGCTCTTTGGACTTAGCCGCAGGAATATTGATTATTTTGTTGCCTTTGCCTTTGGTTAGCTGTGGTAAATCTTTGATTGGGAATAGCAACATTCGGCCCTGATTCGTGATCGCTAAAATGTCATCAGACTCCAAATTACCGATGGCCTGCGGCGTCATTACCTCTGAGTTCTCAGGCAAATTAACTAAGGCTTTACCACTACGGTTTTTCGACAGCAGTTCACCACCTTTACACACAAAACCATAACCGGCATCCGAGCCCACTAACCAGAGTTGATCCTCTTCCCCCATCACTACTTGGCGAATAGACGAGCCCTCTGTGATGTTGAGACGACCCGTAATCGGTTCACCTTGGCTGCGCGCCGAAGGTAGCGAGTGAGCTTCAAGCGAATAACTTCGACCATCGCTACCCAAGAATACGACCTGCTGATTGCTCTTACCACAAGCATGAGCCAAATACTGGTCGCCGGATTTGTAGCTCAAACTTTGGCAATCCACATCATGCCCTTTGGCATGACGTACCCAGCCTTTTTCCGAAAGCACAACGGTGATCGCTTCACTTGGCACAAGGTCACGCTCAGTCAACGCTTTAGATTCAGCACGCTCAATCAGTGGTGAACGGCGATCATCACCGTACTTCTCAGCATCCGCTTTGATCTCTTTCTTCAACAATGTGTTCAAGCGACGCTCAGAACCAAGCAACTGCTCTAATTTTTCGCGCTCTTTGGCAAGCTCATCTTGCTCACCACGAATCTTCATCTCTTCAAGTTTGGCTAAGTGGCGAAGTTTGGTATCTAAAATCGCATCGGCTTGAATAGCACTAATACCAAACCGGGCCATCAATACCGCTTTCGGTTCATCTTTAGTACGAATGATTTCAATCACTTCATCAATATTCAGATAAGCAATGAGCAAACCTTCCAAGATGTGCAAACGCGCCATGACTTTATCAAGACGGTACTGTAAGCGGCGGCGAACCGTGGTGCGACGAAACTCAATCCACTCAGAAAGAATGGTCACTAAACCTTTCACTTCAGGACGATTGTTTAAGCCAATCATGTTCAAGTTAACACGGAAGCTTTTCTCTAGATCGGTTGATGCGAACAAGTGGCTCATCAACAAGTCACAATCTACGCGGTTAGAACGCGGCACAATAACAATACGCGTAGGGTTCTCATGATCCGATTCATCGCGTAAATCTTCAACCATTGGCAATTTCTTCGCGCGCATTTGGTTAGCGATTTGTTCGAGCAATTTAGCGCCTGAGACTTGATGAGGTAATGCTGTGATCACAACATCACTACCCTCTTTATGCCAAACCGCGCGCATTTTGATACTGCCGCGACCTGAGCGATATATTTTCTCAATTTCAATTCTGGGTGAAATAATTTCCGCTTCGGTCGGATAATCTGGCCCTTGCACGTACTGCATCACATCATGCAGTTGCGCTTCCGGGTTATCGATCAGGTGAATCGTCGCATCGGCAATTTCACGCACATTGTGTGGCGGGATATCGGTCGCCATGCCCACCGCAATTCCCGTGACGCCATTGAGCAAAATATGAGGTAAACGCGCCGGCAGCATTTGTGGTTCTTGCATTGTGCCATCAAAGTTAGGCTGCCAATCAACGTTGCCTTGTCCAAGCTCACCCAGTAAAACTTCAGCGAATTTAGACAGTTTCGCTTCGGTATAACGCATCGCCGCGAAGGATTTTGGATCGTCCGGAGCACCCCAGTTACCTTGACCATCCACCAGTGGATAGCGGTAAGAAAAGGGTTGTGCCATTAATACCATCGCTTCGTAACAGGCCGAATCACCGTGCGGGTGGTATTTACCGAGCACGTCACCAACGGTACGCGCTGATTTTTTGTACTTGGCTGACGCCGAGAGTCCAAGCTCCGACATCGCATAAATAATACGTCGCTGTACCGGTTTTAAACCATCGCCAATATAAGGCAGTGCGCGGTCCATGATGACGTACATCGAATAATTGAGATAGGCGTCTTCAGTGAACTTACGCAGCGGCAGTTTCTCAACACCATCAAAGGTTATTTCAGTTGACATTTATTGCACCTCTGCCATATCGCCATAACGTTGCAACCATGCGCGGCGGTCATCTGCACGCTTTTTACCTAGCAACATGTCCATCATCTCATCCGTTGCTTCAGCATCATCAATGGTCAGTTGCACCAAGCGGCGCGTGTTTGGATCCATCGTTGTTTCACGCAATTGAAGCGGATTCATTTCACCCAAACCTTTAAATCGCTGGACGTTGATTTTGGCTTTTTTCTGGCTAAGTCGCTCTAAAATGCCCTCTTTTTCAGCATCATCGAGTGCATAAAAGACCTCTTTGCCGCAGTCGATCCGATACAAAGGAGGCATCGCAACAAAAATATGACCCGCTTTGACTAATGCTCGGAAATGTTTGGTAAATAAGGCACAGAGCAAGGTGGCAATATGTAAACCATCAGAGTCCGCATCTGCGAGAATACAGATTTTACCGTAACGCAATCCATCGAGATCGTCGTTATCAGGATCAATCCCAAGCGCAACAGAAATATCATGCACTTCTTGTGAAGCCAGCACTTGGTCTGCCGAGACTTCCCACGTATTTAAAATTTTCCCACGCAGTGGCATAACCGCTTGAAATTCACGATCGCGCGCTTGCTTAGCACTGCCGCCTGCTGAATCCCCTTCGACAAAGAAGATTTCTGTGCGGCTCAGGTCTTGCACTGAACAGTCGGTCAATTTACCGGGGAGCGCGGGGCCCGATGCGATTTTTTTCCGTACCACTTTTTTGCTGGCTCGCATGCGGCGATGCGCATTGGCTATGCACACTTCGGCAAGTAATTCAGCGAGTTGTGGTTTTTCATTCAGCCATAAACTAAAGGAGTCTTTTATCACACCTGAAACAAAAGCCGCGGTTTGACGTGAAGAAAGGCGCTCTTTGGTTTGCCCTGCAAACTGTGGGTCTTGCATCTTAACCGACAACACATAAGAACAGCGGTCAAAGACATCTTCACCAGTTAACTTAACGCCACGCGGCAACAGGTTGCGGAATTCACAGAATTCACGCATCGCATCAAGCAACCCTTGGCGTAAGCCGTTAACGTGCGTACCACCTTGTGCGGTAGGGATTAAGTTAACATAGCTTTCAGTGATCATCTCACCACCTTCAGGTAGCCAAATCACTGCCCAGTTGGCCGCTTCAGTTTCAGCGACAAACTCACCCGTAAATGGCTCTTCGGGCAATAAGGTGTAGCCCTTTACACCTTCTGCGAGATAATCTTTTAGGCCGTCTTCGTAGTACCAACGGTGCTCAAGATTGTTAACCTTATCACTAAAGGTGATCTCGAGCCCCGGGCAAAGTACCGCTTTAGCGCGCAAATTATTGATTAGGCGAGTCACTGAAAAGTTAGGCGAATCAAAGTAGCTGGTATCGGGCCAAAAGTGGACACTGGTCCCTTTATTGCGACGACCACAGGTGCCAGTTACTGTCAATTCCTCGACTTTATTACCGTGCTCAAACGCCATTTCATATATTTGCCCATCACGGCGAACAGTCACTTCCACACGCTTGGATAGGGCATTCACTACGGAAATACCTACCCCATGTAAACCACCGGAGAACTGGTAGCTTTTGTTTGAAAACTTACCACCCGCATGCAATTTACAGAAGATAAGCTCAACGCCTGATATTTTCTCTTCAGGGTGAATATCAACAGGCATACCACGCCCATCATCGATCACTTCAAGTGATTGATCTGCGTGGAGAATAACTTGTACCTTGGAGGCATATCCGGCTAGCGCTTCATCGACACTATTATCGATAACTTCTTGGCCTAAATGGTTAGGTCGCGCGGTGTCCGTATACATCCCAGGTCGGCGACGTACTGGTTCTAAACCATTAAGAACTTCAATGGCCCCAGCATTATATTGTTCAGTCATAATACGGAATGCTTTTATAGATAAATGATTCGTTACTTTTTCGGCAGTTTATCAATGATGTGCTTGTGATTAATTAACGACAACAACGCTGATTTTTTCAGCATTACAAACTGCAAAAGTATAGATAGGACATAGTCTGGAAGAGCCTTGCTTATGTCAAGCGAGATAAGTAAGTTACAGGTAAAATTATGACTCCCCCCTCAATGAATTGGTCAGAGATCTAGGAATTCGATGATTTGTCGCGGATATCGCTCAAAGTTAACAAAACTATGATCGCCGCCAAATTCAACCGTCTGTTTTGCTCCCGTCAATTTAGCGACGGCTTGACGGTAATCTAAGACTTCATCGCCCATTTGTTGCAACAACCAAAATGACGTGACGTCATTAATTTTAACCTCTAATGCTTTGAGCTCTTCAATATGTTTCGCCTCTAGCCGATAGTGCTCTTGCGTGTAGGGGTTGACTTGTTCGCCTAAAAAATTGACCAATAATTCATACGGTTTGATTGCTGGGTTTATCACCACGGCACGAAAACCAAACAAATGGTTTAACCAAATAGACAAATACCCGCCTAATGAACTCCCCACCAGCGCAATACGATATTGATCTTGATGTTGATGAATAAGATCAAGTAGATATTCCGCAGCTTGCGCGGGAAAACTGGGTAACTTAGGCACCATCACTTTGATATCAGGACGCTGCATTTGGCAATACTTCACCATCACTTGTGCTTTGTGCGACAGCGGCGAGCTATTAAAGCCGTGAATATAAAGCAGCATAGGTTGACGAGTAGGCATCTCAGTATCCATTAGCGTTAAAATCCGGTTGGAATGCGCCGTTAGCTAAACGTTTGACTTGAGTTTCTATTTGACCATCAGCAGATAGCGTCAATTCACGCCATCCTGGGGAAGTGCGATCCAAAGCAAAATCATCTGAATTGGGCTTAAATTGTACACAGGTCGAGGGAGTGGCCATCACTCGGACACCGTGATGGAGTTTATCCATATTTTGATGAACATGACCACACAGGACGGCTTTTACATTGCGATGTTGCGTGACGATATTCCAAAAAGCATCGCTGTCTTTAAGGCTATGTTGATCGAGCCAGGCGCTCCCCACCAATAGAGGATGATGATGCAGCACAATCAAGGTGTGTCGCTGATGGTGCGTCGATAATTTTTCGTCAAGTAAAGCCAATTGTTGATCGCTCAGCCGTCCGTGCGGTACGCCCACCACTTGAGAATCGAGCATCACCATCTGCCAGTGTTCACCGAGTAATACATGCTCAGACTGTTGAATCTGCTCTGACGGGAATACGGCGCCCATATTAGGTTTAAAGTCGTGATTACCGGGAAGCCAAAAACAAGTTTTTTCTAATGAGGAAATACCACGAGAGAAACGAAGATAAGACTCAGCACTATGATCTTGCGAGATGTCGCCCGTGGCTAGAATTGCATCAAATTCAACACGTTGCGCGCAGATCTCTGCCACAACAGCATGAAAGCTATCTACCGTATTAACACTCAACAGGCTGCCATCATCCGGCGCAAACAGATGCGTATCGGTAATTTGTAGCAGCTTGATGCTGTCTGAATTGTCTAGAGTTGGCGACACGTTCAAAATTTATTAATCCAAATTGAATGACTAATTTTCATCTATGACGAAGACTAAATTGGAGCTCGGCTAATCCCGTGCTTTAAACAGAAAGTAAGCCAATCGCCTAAAAAGCGATTGATTTGCGCTTTCTCATCTTTTTGCATCATTTGTTCATTCGGGTAATCATAGCGAGCTTTGATCTGATTTATCCGCGCACTTGCACACACTTCGGAAACACGTGCATCGTGGTAAAGCCTGACAGACATCGACGGTAATGGAAATACTGAAACGTCATCACTCTGACAAATCTCCACTAAAGTTGTGTACTTTGTGACCTCTAGCACTTGTAATTGATAGGTCATTTGAGCAGCCTGATAACAGCGTAAGTCACCCACACTCGGCTGACTTGGTAACAAAGCGTTCAATTTCGCGTAGTTAGTTTCGTACACACGCATTAGTTCCGATAAATCAACGTGATACGGTTTTTTCAATGCTAATTCTGCCATTGCAATTGTAACTGTTGATAGTTTAGCTCTAACCATTGTAAAGCGATAATTGAGGCACCATTCTCAATTTGGCCATTTTTTACTAAGCGGTAAGCCTCTTCACGGCTCATGCCATGAACTTTGATGTCTTCACCTTCATAGTCAAGCCCATGTACGCCTTTAGCTTGCGTTGCATCGATTTCACCAACAAAGACGTCGAGTAATTCAGAGCATCCGCCAGATGATGGATAATAAGAGCTAATTTTTTCGATTCGGTTCACTTCAATTCCCGCCTCTTCCATCGCCTCTCGACGAATAACCTGCTCGGACGTTTCATTAGGGTCGATGACTCCAGCAACAATCTCCAGTTGCCAAGGATGGGCGTGCTCTAGTGCTCCAACTCGAATTTGCTCTATAATCACGACTTCATCACGCGCAGGATCATAAGGAAGCATAGCCGCAGCATGACCTCTTTCAAACATTTCTCTTTCAATCACCTCACTCCATCCACCTTCAAACAACTTGTGTTTAAAGCGGTATTTCACCATGCGGAAAAAACCTTGGAACAGTGTTTCTTTTGAAATGACGTCCACATCTTGGGGCGTAAAAATGTTGTACTGTTTGTCAGACTGCTGCATTTGAAACCTCGCTCAGTGAATCTCATAGTTTAATCATGGAATTCATCCATCACCAAGGATATTGCTCAACTTTTTATATAAATTTTATATTTATTTTTAAACGAGCATCGAATTTTATTGCACAGATGGACAGTTATGTGTAAAAAAGTGCAAAGTTTCGAGTGAATTACCACCAATTTAAGTTAAACTCCTTAAAAGTAACCTTCTTACATATTAAGGCAGGGAATAGGACCAATGAAAAAACTGCTTCCACTATTCATCAGCGCAGCATTAGGCAGCCTGAGTTCTTCAGTATGGGCGGATACTCTTACTGAAATCTATAATCAAGCCAAAGAAAATGATCCTCAGTTACTGAGCTCTGCAGCTCAACGTGATGCTGCATTTGAAGCGGTCACATCTAGCCGTGGCGATCTGTTACCACAAATCAACCTAACTGCTGGTTACAATATCAACCGCAGCGATATTGATGCACGCGAAAGCGATAAGCTCACAGCAGGCATCAGTTTCTCTCAGCAGCTTTATCAACGTTCAAGTTGGGTTTCTTTAGACACGGCAGAAAAGAATGCGCGCAAAGCGGATTCTGCTTATGCGGCCACCCAGCAAGGTCTAATTTTACGAGTTGCACAAGCCTATTTTGAAGTGCTTCGCGCCAAAGATAACTTGGCATTTGTCCGTGCAGAAAAAGCGGCAGTGGCTCGTCAATTAGAGCAAACGAAACAACGTTTTGAAGTCGGTCTTTCTGCGATTACTGACGTGCATGATGCACAAGCGCAATACGATGGCGTACTTGCTGATGAAGTTTTGGCAAAAAATAGCCTCACCAATAGTTATGAAACCTTGCGTGAAATTACCGGCCAAGAACATTCTGATTTAAGTGTGTTGGATACTAATCGCTTTTCAGCCAGCAAAACAACACAGCCGATTGATGCTCTGCTTGAAGAAGCCCAACAGAAAAATCTCTCTTTGCTGACCGCTCGTATTGCTCAAGATGTCGCGAAAGATAATATTTCATTAGCAAGTTCAGGGCACTTACCCTCACTGACTCTTGATGGCGGCTACAAGTACGGTGATGAAAGTAATAATAACAGCGGCTCTAAAGGGGATTATAACGATTTTAATGTCGGTATTAACCTTGTGGTGCCATTGTATACTGGCGGAAAAACCACTTCGCAAACCAAACAAGCTGAATTTGCGTACGTTGCTGCAAGCCAAGATTTAGAAAAAACGTATCGCAGCGTTGTGAAAGATGTACGCGCATTTAACAACAACATCAATGCCTCTATTGGCGCTTTACGTGCTTATGAACAGTCAGTTATTTCAGCGAAATCAGCACTGGAAGCGACCGAAGCAGGGTTTGATGTAGGTACGCGAACTATTGTTGATGTACTTGATTCAACGCGCCGTCTATACGATGCGAATAAAAATCTCTCTAACGCACGTTATGACTATGTGCTGAGCGTACTGCAATTACGTCAAGCAGTAGGCACATTGAGCGAGCAAGATATTTTAGATATCAACGCTGGCTTAAAAGCAGACAGCTAAAAAAGTAAAAGCCGCTGAATTTTCAGCGGCTTTTTTGTAGCGATTGGCTCATTTTATACAAAATGCCAAAGGATACGGCGCGATGTTAGCCTCTGCCGCCTTTAATCGCTTCAATAATTTCTGTGGTTGAGCAACCATCTTCAAAGTTCAACACTTTGACTTCTCCACCCGCCGCAATCACTTCTTCACCACCGGCGATATCTTCAGGTTTATAGTCACCACCTTTCACCAATAAGTTAGGTAGTACAGCTGCAATCAAACGCTGTGGCGTATCTTCAGAAAAAGGAACCACCCAATCGACAGCGCCCAATGCAGCCAGTACCGCCATGCGGCGATCCGTTGTATTGACTGGGCGACCTGGGCCTTTTAAACGCTTAACCGACTCATCCGTGTTGACCGCGACAATCAGGCGATCGCCCAATTTGGCTGCGTGGTTAAGATAAGAAACATGTCCTGCATGCAAAATATCAAAGCAACCATTGGTCATCACCACCTTTTCGCCCTGAGCTTGAGCCACTTTTACCGCATCAATTAAGGCTTGTTCACTGATGACACCATAATCAGTATCTTTGCTACCGTGAACCGCTTCCGCTAGTTCAATGGTTGATACGGTTGACGTGCCCAATTTCCCAACCACAACACCCGCCGCCGCATTGGCTAATGCACACGCTTCATCAAGTGGTTTACCTGCCGCAACTGATGCTGCAAGCACTGAAATCACCGTATCTCCAGCGCCCGTTACGTCATACACTTCTTTGGCTAATGTTGGTAAATGGAATGGCTTCTGATTGCGTTGTAACAGTGTCATGCCATGTTCGCTGCGAGTCACCAACAGTGCGCCAAGATTAAACTGTTCAATCAAGGCAAAGCCTTTTTCTACTAGCTCTTGCTCTGTTTTTACTTTTCCTACGACCTGTTCAAATTCAGACATGTTAGGTGTGAGCAATGTTGCGCCACGATAACGTTCGAAATCGGCTCCTTTAGGATCGATAAAAACGGGAACGTTGGCTGCACGTGCTTTTTGGATCAATTGTTGCACATGCTCTAATGCACCTTTAGCGTAATCAGACAAGATCACCGCTTTCACTTTCGGTAACGCCAAATCCATGCGAGATAAAATCAGTTCTGGATCGGTGTTCTCAAACTTATCTTCGAAATCCAAACGGATCAGTTGCTGGCCTCGGCTTAGCACGCGTAATTTTGTAATGGTTGGATAATTTGGCAGAGCAACAAAATCACAACTCACTTTCAACGCTGTTAACGTTTCAGTCAGAACGTTAGCAGGCTCATCCACGCCAGTTAAACCAATAATGTGCGCATGACCGCCCAGCGAAGCAATGTTCATTGCAACGTTTGCCGCGCCGCCTGGACGTTCTTCGCTATTCTCTACTTTTACTACAGGAACGGGGGCTTCTGGTGAGATGCGACCAGTTGGGCCATACCAGTAGCGATCAAGCATCACATCGCCAATAATCAATACACCTGCATCATTGTAGTCAGGTAGGATTGGTTTCATTGTGGATCTCCAATTTTTGTTATTGCGCTGAGTGTAACACAGCTCATTGAGTCTCTAAAACACTCAACCTAGCCACTGCTGCCAAGCGTTTGTGACTCGTTTTCGCAGGTCAACAAACTTACTTTCGTCAATATCCGCATCCAAGTTAAGCAAGTTTCGATGATGGATCTGATTGCGCATTGAGGTATAGGCATCGGTGAGAGCCTGCGCTTGTTCTTTGTCCATCACACCTTGGTTCAGTAGTGACTCAAAAATGCGTACGTTGTCTGACCAAAACGTCAATTTTGGCTTTTCATGGCTAAAACGCAGCACTAGATATTGAGCTAAAAACTCAATATCAGTGATGCCACCAGCATCTTGTTTAAGCATAAAGCGGCCACTTTTCTTTCCCCCCAAATGATCGCGCATTTTTATCCGCATCGCGACGACATCCTGCTTGAGCTTGGTTTCATCTCTTGCCAATGACAAAATCTCATGGCGGGTGCGATGGAAAGCCTGTTGCAGTGGCTCATCACCATAAATCATTCGGGCACGAACTAAGGCTTGGTGTTCCCACGTCCACGCTTCATTGCGCTGGTATTCATCAAACGCTTCAGCGGGGCTAACTAACAAACCGGACGCTCCGGACGGGCGCAAACGAGTATCAACTTCATACAAAATACCAGAGGCGGTACGAGTGGCAAAAATGTGGATCACGCGCTGGGCTAAGCGCAAATAAAACTGACGGCCATCAATCTCTTTTGCGCCATCGGTGTAACAATCCACTGGGCAGTCATGGAGAAACACGATATCAAGATCGGAATTGTAGCCCAACTCCCAGCCCCCCACTTTGCCATAGCCAACGACTGCAAACCCTTTACCATTCCTCTCTTTTAAATGAGTGGGTTGGCCGTATTTTGCACTGACTTGCTGCCAAGCTTGGTTGATCACAGCTTCAACGATGGCTTCAGCAAGGTAGGTTAAGTGATCGCTCACTTTCATCACAGGCAACGCACCGGCAATATCAGCAGCAGCAATACGCAAAATGCAGATCTGCTTAAATTGGCGTAATCCTTCCATTTGCTGCTCCATATCCTCTTCAGGAATACGAGCAAGAAAATCACGCAGTTCAGTTTTATAAGCGGACAACTCCATTGGATTATAGAGATGCTGCGGGTCGATAAGTTCATCGAGTAAAATGGGGTAACGACTAAGCTGTTCCGAAATCATCGGGCTTGCGGTACATAAACGCACCAGTTGCGTCAATGCCGCAGGGTGTTCATCTAGCAGCTCAAGGTAAGTGGTTCGAGTCACAATTTTGTACATCAAATGCAGCACACGAGGTAAGCCAAACTGCGCATCTGGGTGAATGAAAATCGCTTGGAACAGTTTTGGCATCAACCGGTTTAATACATCTCGTCCGCGTGGGCCCAGCGTTTTTTTCGCCAAATCCTCTTTAAATTGGATCAATACATGCGCCATGCCGACAGGATCATCACAGGTAAGCTCTTGTTGAAAAATCGTTTCAAGCACATCAGGCTTGTGCGCCATATCCCACAGCTCGTGAAAATGTTTAGCAACGCACTGGTCATCATCTTCTTCATCATCGCCAATCAGAGTTGCAAATACTTGATGTACTTTGATCATGTGTTGATGCGTTTCGTGAAGCAGCGTTACCCAGTCAGTGCATTGCATAGCAACAGCTAAGCGAAGTTGATCCAGTTCATTGTCTGGCAAGGTTTGCGTCTGCTTGTCGGCCATCGCTTGCAATAGGTTCTCAAGGCGACGTAAAAACAGATAAGCTTGTCGTAAATCGGCCACTTCTTGCGGTTTGAGCAGGGCAAGTTCTTCTATTGCAACCAGTGTTTCTAATAGTCCACGCTGACGTAAACTGGGTTCTCGTCCACCACGAATTAACTGAAATACTTGTGCGATGAATTCAATTTCGCGGATCCCGCCCGCGCCTAATTTGATGTTGTTATGCAGCCCTCGACGTCTCACTTCGCTGCTGATCATCGATTTCATACGGCGCAGAGATTGAATGGCGCTAAAATCGATGTAGCGGCGGAACACAAATGGCCGCAGCATTTGACGCAGCTCTTGGTACTGCGGATACATTTCCCGCCCCATTACTCGAGCTTTGATCATCGCATAACGCTCCCAATCACGCCCTTGCTCTTGGTAATAATCTTCGAGCGCCGCATAGCTCATCACCAGTGGGCCACTTTCACCAAAAGGACGCAAACGCATATCAACTCGGTAGCAAAAACCGTCAAAGGTATGTTGATCCAACGCTTTGATGATTCGCTGGCCTAAGCGGGTAAAAAATTGCGCATTCGCGATGCTGCGGCGAGCGCCTTGTGTTTCACCGTTTTCAGGATAAGTAAAAATGAGGTCGATATCCGACGAGAAGTTCAACTCACCACCACCTAATTTGCCCATACCGATGATCAGCATAGGTTGTGCTTCACCTTGGTCGTTAGTTGGCGTTCCCCACTCGAAGCAGCAAACAGCGTACTGCCACTGGTAAGTCTCAAAAATGAGTGCTTCCGCCAGTGCTGAAAGATGTGCAAGGCTCTCTTCTAACGTCCAACTGGCGGTGAAATCTCGCCAAGCGATGTACACCATTTCACGGTTACGAAACTGACGCAAAATACGATGCCCTGACATTTCATCTTTGCACTCTTCTAGCTGTATAGCGAGATCGTCTCGGTAATGCTCTAGCCTTGACTCTCCCGCCAACATTTCCGGTAATTGCATACACAACCGTTCATCTCGCAATAATGCTTCATTGATAAACTGGCTCATCCCGACCACATACAACAGCTGTTTTTTCAATGGCTCGGGCCACTGTGCAATACTCGGTTGTTGCTCTAGCAAATGTTGATAGGTTGTGTGCGCAAAAGCGTGAAGTGATGAAGGCAGTAACATGAGACATCCTTGTGAATTGAGACCAATGCAGTCGCTAGAAGGCTATTTATAGCAAACTTATATCAATAAAAAACGCCCAACAACAAGAATTGTGGGCGTTGATTGAAGGATCGAATTTCGACAGAGTTAGACTTTGAACATCGTAATTTTCCGATCTAACTCTTCGGCGTTGCTTTGCATGATCTCTGATGTTTCAAGCAACTCACCAACCACTGTTACTGAGGCTTCAACGAGCTCCCTTACATTGGTTAGATTTTGGTCCATTTCCTGAGCCACGCTAGTTTGCTGCCCAGCGGCCGTTGCGATTTGGATATTCATGTCATTGATCCGTTGCACTTGATTCACAATACCATCTAATTCAGCGCCCGCATTGGTAACCAGCTCAACTCCTTCAGCCGCTTCAACTACACTTTTTTCCATTAAATCAACAGCTGAATTGGCACTATTTTGTAATTGAGAAATCATCTCTTGGATCTCAATCGTCGCTTTTTGGGTGCGCTGCGCTAAGTTACGCACTTCATCGGCCACCACCGCAAAACCACGCCCAGCTTCACCAGCCCGAGCCGCTTCAATGGCAGCATTGAGCGCGAGTAGGTTGGTTTGCTCGGAAATACTTTGGATGGTTCCAACAACACTGCCAATCGCAACAACTCGTTCTTCAACTTGGTTGACGGCTTGCGCTGATGCCGCGATATCCTTCGATAGCTCACTCATCTTAGTGATAGTGCCTTTGACAAAACGCTGACCAGTTTCTGCTTGACCTGACGCTTGCTCGGTTAGTGCTGATGCATTTTGTGCATGCTCTGCGACCGTTTGCACCGTGGATGTCATTTCACTCATGGCGGTGGCCAATTGGTCAATTTCGTTAAACTCTTCTTGAGCCGAATCTTTGGTTTCTGACATGCTGATGGTCATGACTTCAGTAAGTGACGAAAGCTCTTGTGAGGCATCCACTTGCATCTTAATGACGTCTTGCAACTGGCGGCGGGTTTTCTCAAGCTCTCGCGCAACGTCGCCGTACTCATCTTTACATTCCATATTAATCGGTGTGGAAAGATCACGACTTGCCATCAACTTAATTGAATCACTTAAATATTGTGTTTGGCGTAGCATGACTTTGGCTGCGGCGAGTAAAAGCACAACAAAAACGATGATCATGAATGCCGTTTGCCATACTACTTGAGTCAAATAAGCATCATAGTGTTGCTGAGCGATTTCGGTATTCTGAGTTGCTGCAAGCAGTGATTCGTAAAAAGTACGAGCATCCCAAAGCTGCTTTGCGATGATCAATACTGTACTAAACACCATCAGCATAACCATTTTAGGAACGAGACGAATATCGGTAATCAAACGTTCCCATGGCTTAAATGCCATTGTTGCCATTGTCAGTTCTCCACTATGTCTTATATGTTGAAATTTCGGTAAGTAAGCAAACTCAAAAACTAAAAAAGCTATTTATTTTGAGCTTCGTATGAAAAAGATGATATCAAAGATGAGACAAATCCAATGTGTTTATTGTTGCTGATCCACTCACTCATGGCATTATTTGTGATCTCAGGCTTGTTGTTCATCCCTGTCAATCATGATACCTGTTAGGTTTCTATCGACCCTGATTTTTTGAACTGTAGTCGTTTCGTTGTGCAACCTGTTGGAGATTTGATCTCATCCACAAATCAATTGCAATTAATGAAACTAAATGAGCAGAGATATAAAAAAGAGACACCGCAGTATCTCTTTTTCATTTTGGCTGTGAGCCAGGTTGATTAGCGACTTTTACGCCAATAAGGCTCGGCTTCAATGCCAATTTGTCGCGTCTGCTCCATCGCATGAACAATGGAGTTTTGTTGGCGAATCAGCCATCGCTTGAGTTGTTCTTGTTCGTCTTCTTGCAACTTGTCGATCAAATTCTCTAGCGGCTTGAGCATTAATAAATCATCTATTCCTTGCAGTAAATCAGCCCAAGGGAGACGGAAGTTTTTGCGTTCTTCAATATCATAAAGGCTCGCAAAACCGATGCCAGTGTAGAGATTACGCATTAAACGATACTGCTGATCAATATACTCTTGAGGGCTTAGCTCAACTTTAGGAGGAAAAGCTTCCATTAACTCGGCCCATGTGCGATCCAACTGCTTCACCGAAAACGAACCGACGTTACGCGCCATTTTTTCTCTGGCTTTATCGTCCAAGAAGGGTTGCCATCCACGGCTCAAAATCCAACGACTGAGATCAAGCAGTAACCCAGTATACCGCGCCGAACTGAGCAGCTTTAAGTTTTCTTCCCGATTAGGTAGTGCCTCTTGCTGCTCTTTTAACTCGGCGATGATAAATTTACGAGCGTCCAGTTTACGCAGTGCGTGGCCTTTATCTTCAAGCAGATTGGTTAGGTAGTCATGAGTTTTTAACCACGATAACTCTTGCTCCAACCATTTTAATTCCTGACGTAAAATAGCGCTGGCGCGACGTGGCACAATGCCGCCATAAATGCTCAAGATCTGGCGTAAAAAACTGGTGGCGTGGCTTATCTCATGTAACGCCGGAATTGAATCGCGCTCGGTGTAGATCTGTTCATGGTGATGCCAATGGGATAATGCATGCTCTAGCGAGTGAATAAAACACTCTTCCACGCTGTCAGTACTGATTGTATTGACCAAGGTTAAGGCGTGAACTTCATCACCTTGATAACCAGACGCAAGACGATAGCCTCGCGCCGCTTTACTCAAGTTACCCAGACGCATACCACCGTGCTCACAAAACTGGCGAGCTAACGTAAACAAGGCATCCGTTTGCCCCGATTTCAACTCCAGCTCCACTTCGCAGATAGGTTCTTGTTTTTCACCTGCAACAACAAAACCTTGATCGAAAGCCACTTCAACTTGGCTGCCATCGGCCATGCCAATCAGCCACTGCTCGCGTGTGAAGTTGGTCGAAAATAGAGGCATCAGTTCAGATTGTAAGGTCGTAATATCTTTACCTTGTGGCCAGATATCTTCCGGATGAAGCGTCAAGTTCGGTTCATTGCTGTTGTGCTCAGCATTGTATTCTGGTCTTTGGTGCAACCCTGCAACGACTCGACCCGCCGTTTTAACAGTTTGAACATACACATCATCAAAGCGACGAATACGAAGCCCTGTGTCGTGTTGACGCAACCAGTTGTCAGGTGTATCAAAGTAAGTGTTCCCTAACGCTCGACAACTGTGCTGAAGTACTTTTATTTCAGAGATCTTGTAGCGCAAAATTTCCGAAAATTCTGGTGAAACAAAAAACTTCAGTTCTATCTCGGTTTCCATAACTAACCCTTTCAAAGCAGATAGCGAAAGAATATGGCCTAATGCACAGTGGGGCAAGTAACAAATATCACCGGAATGATGATCTAAAACAGTTTTAATGAGAGATTTAATGGGTTAACATGCGCGCCTTTATAGCCATCGCTCAACATTTCGCCATGAATGGTATATGTTATTTTAAGGTTATATTTTTTAGGTTGAACGACCATGCCAGTAAATACAATTATGGGGTTATTTGCAAAGTCCCCTATAAAGCCTTTGCAGCGCCACGTTGTGTGTGTGAATGAATGTTGCTCTCACTTAGTCAATTTCTTTGAAGTTTGTTCAAAGGGTGACTGGGAGAAAGCAGGTGAAATTCGAGCCCAAATTTCTCATTTAGAGAAAGAAGCGGACGTACTCAAGCGTGAAATTCGTCTTAAACTACCACGCGGTTTATTTATGCCTGTCGATCGTACTGACATGCTAGAGCTGTTAACTCAGCAAGATAAACTGGCCAACCTTGCAAAAGATATTGCAGGCCGTGTCTACGGTCGTCAATTGATCATCCCAGAGCCTCTTCAAGAAAACTTCATTGCCTACGTAAAACGCTGCCTTGATGCAGCAAATCAAGCGCAAAAAGTGATCAATGAGCTCGATGAGTTATTGGAAACAGGATTTAAAGGTCGTGAAGTCACACTGGTGGCGGAAATGATCAATCAACTGGATGTGATTGAAGATGACACCGATGCGATGCAGGTTCGACTCCGCCAACAATTAATGGCTATTGAGTCGAAAATGAATCCGATCGATGTAATGTTCTTGTACAAAATTCTAGAATGGGTGGGCGGCATTGCCGATCAAGCTCAGCGCGTTGGCGCTCGTCTTGAACTAATGCTTTCTCGCTCTTAAATCAGTAAGTTAACCAAATAACGAAGAGCAAAACTTGATCCATCAGCTTAGGCGTTGATTATTTTCTCCGCTGATGGTTTTGACTCGCTTCGAGAAAATGAGTCCAGTTATGCTCCGCTTGTTATCAAAAGACTAGGTATTACGATGGATATCCTTGCGAACTACGGCACTGTCCTGATTCTTGTTGCAGCCGCTTTTGGCTTCATGATGGCGATTGGTATTGGTGCAAATGATGTTGCTAATGCAATGGGAACTTCAGTAGGCTCAAAAGCGCTAACCGTAAAACAAGCTATTATCATTGCGATGATTTTTGAATTCGCTGGTGCATATTTAGCGGGTGGTGAAGTAACCGAAACCATTCGTAACAGCGTCATCGAACCCGCACTTTTCGCTCACCAACCCGACGTTCTTGTTTATGGCATGATGTCTGCACTTCTCGCCGCCGGAACATGGTTATTGTTGGCTTCATACATGGGTTGGCCTGTATCAACGACTCACTCTATCATCGGCGCCATTATCGGATTTGCCTGCATATCTGTCGGCCCAGAAGCGGTTGATTGGGCCTCAGTAAAAGGTATCGTAGGCAGTTGGATTGTCACCCCAGTCATTTCTGGTTTGTTCGCCTACTTAATCTTCGTCAGTGCTCAACGATTGATTTTCGATACTGAAAATCCACTGATGAATGCCAAACGCTTTGTTCCTATTTATATGTTCATCACCACTATGGTGATCGCACTGGTTACCATCAAAAAAGGCCTTAAACATATAGGCTTACACCTGAGCACCGGTGAAGCATGGTTATGTTCTGCGGCGTTATCAGGCCTTGTTATGGTCGGTGGTTACTACTACATCAAGAGAAAATTTGCCAACCGCGAAGAAGACCATGGGTTTTCCGGTGTTGAGAGCATCTTTAGCGTATTGATGGTGATCACTGCGTGTGCAATGGCTTTTGCGCATGGTTCAAATGATGTAGCTAACGCGATTGGTCCTCTGTCTGCGGTGGTTTCAACTGTTGAAAGCTTGGGTGCTGTTAGTGCTAAAAGCTCAATTGCTTGGTGGATTTTGCCACTGGGTGGTTTTGGTATTGTGGTTGGCCTAGCTACCCTTGGTCACAAAGTGATGGCGACGGTCGGTACGGGTATCACTGAACTGACGCCAAGCCGTGGCTTTGCCGCTCAATTGGCAACAGCGTCAACGGTCGTATTGGCATCAGGTACTGGCCTTCCAATCTCAACCACACAAACACTTGTTGGTGCGGTATTAGGGGTTGGTTTTGCTCGTGGAATTGCGGCATTGAATCTAGGTGTGGTGCGTAATATCGTTGCTTCATGGATTGTCACCTTGCCAGCAGGCGCTTTACTTGCGGTCATTTTCTTCTATGCCCTGCAAGCAATATTTGGCTAATACAATAAGTCAATAGATTGTAAGTGCAATGTCATTAATTGACTCAAACGCACAGAAAGGGAGGCTTAGCCTCCCTTCTTTGTTGCACCAATCAACGAAACTTCTTAATATTTGTCGAAAGCATTTTAATACCTCATTTGATAGCTAAAGGACTTATCGTGAAAAAACTGATCTGCATGGTTTTACTGACCATGTTGGCTGCGCCAACGTTTGCGCAAGACCGCTATATTGCGGACAAACTCTTTACTTATATTCATTCAGGTCCAAGTAACCAATTTCGCATTCTCGGTAGCATCGATGCAGGAGACAAAGTAAAGCTGCTTGATGTTAATAACGATACTGGTTATAGCCAGATTGCCGATGAGAAAGGCCGCACTGGTTGGGTTGAAAGCCGTTTTGTCACTCGCCAAGAAAGCATGGCGATGCGTTTGCCGAAATTGGAGAGTGAGCTGGCCGAAGTGAAAAGTAAATTGGCCAATGCAAAGCAAAATGCAGACAGTGAAAAAGCCGGATTGGCCAATTCATTAGAGGCTCGCAATCAACAAATTTCAGAGTTAGAACAAAACTACAGTGATATCAGTAAGCAGCTCACTGATTCACAAACTGAAATTCGCGAACTGCGCGCTAAGCTGGATACTCAGAAAGAGGATCTGCTGCTTAAATACTTTACTTATGGGGGCGGCGTAGCGGGTATTGGTCTGTTACTTGGACTAATTTTGCCACACATTATCCCACGCCGTAAGAAACACCCTTCTGGTTGGGCATAGTCTCCCTAACTGACTGGATCTATCACTTGAAAAACGGTCACCAGAGAAAGGTGGCCGTTTTTTATCCTTTCCAATCATAAAGTGCTGGGATTTCAATCAATTCACCATCGAAACGTATCAAGGTTGATTGCGGATTGATCTCGACTAATTGCACGCCATTCACCACATCATCACCTACCTTTCGCTCCACACCATTAATTTTTACCCATCGTTTATCTGTGCGACTTGAATAAACGTGAGTCTGGAAATTCAGCGCTGGGATACGTCCTGAAAAGCTATCAAGATGTTCTGTGAGCAGAAGATGATCTTTTGATGTGTCTCCTACCAGTACGACTTGATCTTTGCCTTGAATCGCTAACTCAACTCGTTGTACCAATTCCGGGGATAATTGACTTAAGTCGAGATCATTAAGGCCAAACTCCTGATCTGCGTTTTTATCTCGCGGCTCACGAGTCGTCAACTGGGTACCATGTAAAGGAGTAAATGGCGGCGTAGAGCTTGTCTCTGCAAGAGTTTTCACTCGTGGTGTATTGGTTTGTAACTCACCAAAGTCAGGGTATTCCAGAACTTGGTAAGCCCCCTCTTGTTGCACAACTTGTGGCGCATTGTGCTTCAATTGTTCTAGCTTATCGATTCGAGCTTGGTATGAATAATAAACAAGATAACCGCAACAGAGTAACGATGGAGCAAACAACACGGTAAGCGATGATTTCGAGCACCATGAAGATGGCAAGGATTGATTGAACACTGCCACATGAGAAGAGTGAGGTAAGCTTTTGCTCTGGTGGCTAAGCTCTGATTGCTCTAATGCTTTAAGCACTTGCGACATTATCCTTGCTCCTTAGTAATGAGAAGACGAGGTGAGTTGTGTTGAGTCAATAGCTCAAGCTTACTTATCGTGCGAGCACCTGCAATACCATCAACATCCATTTTTTGCCAGCGTTGGAAAAACGCTACTTTGCGCTTTACCTCACCATCAAATTGTTGATGCCCTGTGGCTTGCTCTCCAAGTAACTGAGACAATTTTTGGTCAAGCAGTTCAACATCATCTCCTTGCATGCCCTGTTTCAACGTTCGAAGTAAATCGTGCTGCCAAATGTAGTGATATTCTCCTGTCCATACGTCATTGAGCTGACTTTGGTTAATTTGCACATGCTTTCCTGCCATTAACAATTGCACCTGCTCAGCATTGATCTGGTACAGCACCGCATAAGCTTGTGTTTGCTCCGCAGCTAAAGTAAGCACCACTGGCAAATTTAACTGCTTTAATTGGTTGAAATCACCCTGCATACGCTGACATTGGAAGCGTCCTTGTGCTTGAGCATCACAAAAACTATCGGCCAAAGATGCGCTGTAACCCCACACTTTATAAAGATCGCTAATGGCCGCTTCCAATGCCTTCGAGCGTTCTAGATCTTGTTCCAATTGAGCACTGATCACCACTTGAGTGATCGGTTCAGGTAATTCAGGGGAAGGCAACGCAAAGCGCATCATGCGATCAATCCATTGCGGGCTAAACCACGCAATGAACACAGCTAACACTAAGCCCGCAATGAGAGGAGAGCGATACGATATTGAAGACGGTACGAGGCGAGCATGAGGCGACTGATAGACCGAAGACTGAAAATTCATGACCTCTTGACCCGCGGTACGCACTAATTCAAATGAGAGCGCTTTCACGCCCTGCTGATAGGCTAACTTGAAACTCGCATCGCACACTAAGTTAATTAAACGCGGAATACCGTGGGTCTGTTCCGCTATCCATTTGATACTTTTCTGATCAAACCAATCCTTGTGACCGCCGGCTAACGCTAAACGAAAGTGGATGTACTGCTCTGTCTCTTGAACATTGAGAGGCAGCAAGTGATAACGACCGGTAATACGTTGCGCAAGTTGGCGTAACTGAGGTAATTGCAATTTTTGTTGTAACTCGGGCTGACCAATCAGTAAAACCTTAAGCAACTTACGGCTCTCCGTTTCAAGGTTAGTCAGTAGTCGCAACTGTTCCAGTACATCGGCGGCCAGATGCTGCGCTTCATCTATCACTAATAGCGTCTGTTTCCCTTGCGCGTGGTTATGCAGTAAATGATGATAAATTACTTGGCTAAGCGCTTTTAAACTCCCTGAAGGTGGGTAAGACAGCGCAAACTCATCACAAATCGCTTCAAGCAACTCGATGTTCGAAAAAGTTGGATTTAAAATAAACCCCGCCTGAGTACTATCATCGAGTGCCGCAAGCATCGCTCTTGCGATGGTTGTTTTGCCAGTCCCCACTTCGCCAGTTAATAGCGCAAAACCACCACCATCACCCAGCCCTGCTTGTAAATGTTGCATCGCTTCACGATGACGATGGCTCAAAAATAGGTAACGAGAGCTCGGTACAATTGAAAATGGCGGCTCGGTAAATCCAAAAAATTCCTTATACATTCTCTCGTCTCTATCATTTCACTGTGATGAAAAGTACCATTACTAACATCAATCGCCAATGGCGTTTCAGCATATTTAAGGTAATCCGGTGCAAGTATACTTAGTTGGGGGCGCGGTACGCGATCAGTTGCTCCATATTGATATCTATGACAAAGATTGGGTTGTAGTAGGCAGCAGCCCAGAGCAAATGCTGGCCACTGGTTTTACTCCTGTAGGAAAAGATTTCCCCGTATTTCTTCACCCGAAAACGAAACAAGAGTATGCCCTTGCTCGCACTGAGCGCAAAACTGGCGCTGGCTACACAGGCTTTGCCTGCTACTACGCACCCGATGTGACTTTGGAAGAGGATCTCGCCCGCCGCGATCTGACCATTAACGCCATTGCACAAGATAACGCTGGTAAGCTTATTGACCCCTATGGCGGCCAGCGCGATCTGCACAATCGCCTACTGCGCCATGTTTCTGATGCCTTTATCGAAGATCCACTACGCGTACTTCGCGTGGCTCGTTTTGCGGCCAAATTCGCACATTTAGATTTTACCATTGCCGATGAAACCATGGCACTGATGAAACAAATAACGCAATCAGGTGAGTTGCAACACTTAACCGCCGAGCGCGTATGGCAAGAGTGGCAGAAATCACTGGCCACTCAGCATCCAGAAATATTTCTTTCTGTTTTATATGAATGCGGTGCACTTAAAGTGGTATTACCCGAACTGGATCGCCTGTTTGGTGTTCCTCAACCGGAAAAATGGCATCCTGAAATTGATACCGGAGTACACACCTTGATGGTTGCAGCGCAAGCGGCGAAGCTCTCTTCATCGATAGCGGTTCGTTTTGCAGCGCAAGTGCATGACTTAGGCAAAGGAGTCACACCTAAAAGCGAATGGCCCAGCCATAAAATGCACTGTCACACAGGAATTAACATCATTAAAGCCTTGTGCGAGCGGGTGCGTATTCCAAATGAGTGTAAAGAGTTGGCACTACTCGTCTGCGAGCAGCACTCCAATATTCATCGAGCGGCAGAATTAAAACCCAGCACCAAACTCAAAATACTCGATAAACTCGATGCATGGCGCAAGCCTGAGCGCTTGCAGGACGTTTTACTTTGTTGTCAGGCCGATCATGCGGGTCGATTAGGTTGCGAAGAGACCCCTTATCCGCAACGCAATATTTTTCTCAAAGCCTATCAAGCAGCACTGAGTGTCGATGTACAACAGGTGATCCGTGATGGTTTTCAAGGGAAAGCGATCAAAGAAGAACTGGATAAACGACGGATCGCAGCGATTAGCGCGGTGTAAATCTTTCCCTTCTTAACTCGCAATTCAAAATGCGAGTTGCGATAGCAGAAAAAACAAAACGCCCTGCATTGCAGGGCGTTCTTTAAAGTAATGATGCTAAGCTGTACCCCGTGGGATTAAGCTTGGCCTTTCACTTCTTTAAGACCGTTGAAAGGAGCACGACCAGCTAGCGCTTCTTCAATACGGATTAGTTGGTTGTACTTAGCAACACGGTCAGAACGGCTCATAGAACCCGTTTTGATTTGACCTGCAGCTGTACCTACTGCTAGATCAGCGATAGTTGCATCTTCAGTTTCGCCAGAACGGTGAGAGATTACCGCTGTGTAACCTGCGTCTTTAGCCATCTTAATTGCAGCTAGAGTCTCAGTTAGAGAACCGATTTGGTTGAACTTGATAAGGATTGAGTTAACGATACCTTTCTCAATACCTTCTTTAAGGATCTTAGTGTTAGTAACGAATAGATCGTCACCCACTAGCTGAATTTTGTCGCCTAGAAGTTCAGTTTGGTGTTTGAAACCAGTCCAATCAGACTCGTCCAAACCGTCTTCGATAGAAACGATTGGGAATTGCTCAACAAGGCCCGCTAGGTAGTGGTTGAACTCTTCTGAAGTGAACGTTTTGCCTTCACCTTTCATGTTGTAGATGCCAGCGTCTTTATCGAAGAACTCAGATGCTGCACAGTCCATCGCTAGAGTGATGTCTTTGCCTAGCACGTAGCCAGCCGCTGCAACTGCTTCTGCAATAACTTCTAGCGCTTCAGCGTTAGATTTTAGGTTAGGAGCGAAACCACCTTCGTCACCAACGGCAGTGTTGTAGCCTTTAGACTTCAGAACTTTAGCTAGGTTATGGAATACTTCTGCACCCATACGTACTGCTTCTTTAAGAGTTTTTGCGCCAACAGGTTGGATCATGAACTCTTGGATGTCTACGTTGTTATCTGCGTGCTCGCCACCGTTGATGATGTTCATCATTGGTAGAGGCATAGAGAATTGGCCAGCAGTACCGTTTAGCTCAGCAATGTGCTCGTATAGAGGCATGCCTTTCGCAGCCGCAGCCGCTTTTGCGTTCGCTAGAGAAACCGCTAGGATTGCGTTCGCACCGAAGTTAGATTTGTTTTCAGTACCATCAAGGTCGATCATCACTTGGTCGATAGCTGCTTGATCTTTAGCATCTTTACCAACTAGAGCATCAGCAATTGGGCCGTTTACAGCTGCAATCGCTTTAAGAACACCTTTACCTAGGAAACGTGATTTGTCACCGTCACGTAGCTCAAGAGCTTCGCGAGAACCAGTAGATGCACCAGATGGCGCAGCTGCCATACCTACGAAACCGCCTTCTAGGTGAACTTCAGCTTCTACTGTTGGGTTACCACGTGAGTCGATGATTTCGCGACCTAGAACTTTAACGATCTTAGACATTAATGTTTCCTCTCGTTGAATTTAAATGTCAAAACTATAAAGGGCAGCAGCACAACAATTGCAACTGCCCGTATCCTTGTTACTTCTCTGATTCACCGCGTTGGAACTCACCTGCCGCTTTAATAAAGCCTGCAAATAGTGGGTGACCATCACGAGGGGTTGACGTGAATTCTGGGTGGAACTGAGCTGCTACAAACCATGGGTGAGCAGGGTTCTCAATCACTTCAACTAGCTTCTTATCAGCAGACAGACCTGATACTTTCAAGCCGGCTTTTTCGATCTGCGGACGAAGTTTATTATTAACTTCATAACGGTGACGATGACGTTCATGAATGGTTGCACTACCGTAAAGCTCATACGCTTTGGTGCCTTTCTCTAAGTGGCATAACTGCGAACCAAGGCGCATAGTACCACCAAGATCAGACTTTTCAGTACGCTCTTCTACGTTACCTTCGTCATCTACCCATTCGGTGATCAAGCCTACCACAGGGTATTGAGTCTCTTTGTTAAATTCTGTTGAATGCGCACCTTTCATACCCGCAACGTTACGCGCGTATTCGATCAGCGCCACTTGCATACCTAAACAAATCCCTAAGTAAGGAACTTTGTTTTCGCGGGCATATTGCGCAGCAAGAATTTTGCCTTCGATACCGCGGTCACCAAAACCGCCAGGTACCAGGATTGCGTCCAAACCAGTCAGCACTTCCGCACCTTTGGTTTCAACGTCTTGAGAATCGATGTATTTGATTTTCACGCTCAAACGGTTTTTCAAACCTGCGTGTTTCAGTGCTTCGTTAACCGATTTGTAAGCATCAGGCAATTCAATGTATTTACCGACCATCCCGATCACCACTTCAGCGGTTGGGTTAGCCTCTTCGTAAATCACTTGTTCCCATTCAGAAAGATCCGCTTCCGGTGCTTTAATACCAAAACGGTTACAAACGATATCATCCAAACCTTGAGCTTTGATCAGTTGAGGGATCTTGTAGATAGAATCAACATCTTTCATCGAGATAACGGCTTTTTCAGGCACGTTACAGAACAAAGCAATTTTCTTACGTTCGTTCGCTGGGATAACGCGATCGCTACGACAAACCAAAATATCAGGCTGAATGCCGATAGAAAGCAGCTCTTTAACTGAATGTTGAGTCGGTTTGGTTTTCACTTCACCAGCAGCGGCAAGGTAAGGAACTAAAGTCAGGTGCATAAACATCGCGTGTTCACGGCCCACTTCAATCGCAAGCTGACGAATCGCTTCCATAAATGGCAATGACTCGATATCACCAACGGTTCCGCCTACTTCAACGATAGCGACATCGTGACCTTCAGAGCCTGCGATAACGCGATCTTTAATCGCATTAGTGATGTGTGGAATAACCTGAATCGTTGCACCTAGGTAGTCACCGCGGCGCTCTTTACGCAATACATCGGCATAAACACGACCAGCAGTAAAGTTATTGCGCTTGGTCATTTTGGTACGAATAAAACGTTCGTAGTGACCAAGGTCAAGGTCAGTTTCAGCGCCATCTTCCGTGACAAACACTTCACCATGTTGAGTTGGGCTCATTGTGCCTGGGTCAACGTTGATGTAAGGGTCAAGCTTCATCATAGTCACTTTAAGACCACGAGCTTCTAAAATCGCCGCAAGAGATGCTGCCGCAATACCTTTACCTAGAGAGGATACAACCCCGCCAGTAACAAAAATGTAATTTGTCGTCATGTTTAACCTGAAATTGGTTGAATGAGGGAAATGGATTTCTTCTGGACGGGATAAAAATATACCAGAAGCCCTTATTCGCTACAACGTGAAATCTATCACACTGTCATTTTTTATTTTTTGCTTCAAATCAAAGAGCACCGCTTGATATGGCTTATCACACCACTCAAATGAGTCAAATTTGTCTCAATGGGTGGGTTTTATTGTGGATTGCCAACACAGGGTATTACTTCGACTCCAAGCGCTTCACTTCATTCCACATCGCATCCAATTCTTCGAGAGAAAAATCGGTCAAGGTTTTGTGCTGACGTGCCACCAGCATTTCAATACCTTTAAATCGACGTGAAAACTTTCGATTTGCTTTATTTAACGCCACTTCTGGATCAATTTTTAAGTGCCGAGCAAAGTTAACGGTGGCAAATAATAGATCGCCCATTTCATCCTCTACTCGAACCGGATCAGGGTTAATTTGCAACGCCTCTTCCATGACTTCTTCGATCTCTTCTTGGACTTTATCAACCACTGGGCCGATAGAATCCCAATCAAAGCCATATTGGGCACACTTTTTTTGAATCTTTGTAGCACGTAAAAGCGACGGAAAAGCGTGTGGTATTGAGTCTAGAATACTTTGATCTTTTTTTCCTGCTTGTACCTTTTCTTTGGCTTTTTCAGCTTCCCAATTGGCATTGATTTGCGCTTCATCCTCAAACTTGGCACCCGCAAAAACATGAGGATGGCGGCGCGTAAGTTTTTCATTCACCGTTTCAACAACTTGCGAGAAATCAAACAACCCTTGCTCTTTCGCCATTTGACTATAAAAAATAACTTGAAATAGCAAGTCACCTAATTCTTCTTTGAGATTAGGCCAATCTTGGTTGTGGATCGCTTCCACCACTTCATAGGTCTCTTCGATTGTGTAAGGAACAACCGTGTCAAAAGTTTGCTTGATATCCCAAGGACAACCTGTTTTTGGGTCACGCAACTGTGCCATGATCTGTTCCAGTTGTTCGATTGGGTGACTCATTTATCTGCTCCTTACATCAATATTTAAAATAAAAAAGCGAGCAGTCATTGCCACTCGCCTTTGAAAACCTGGGGCGCTTGCGTCGCGATTTAATTGCGATTCACGCCAATAAGAGTGTTACTGTGATATGAAATTTAGCCTAGGCGTTTCACCAACATGACATCTTTGATCTGCTCTACTCGCATTGATACTCGTGACAACGCTTCGATGTTGCTCACTTCAAGATCAAAATCCATGATGATCAACTGTCTTTTGTAGTCGCTACGACTTTTCATGCTGATGACTTTCACTTTCTCATTCGCAAGCAGGGTGGTGATGTCTTTGAGTAACCCACCTCGCTCCATCGCTTCAACGCGCAAAGTCAAAATATAGGTTCCAACAAACCCGCGCCCCCAAACGGTATCAATGATGCGTTCAGGTGCGTGATGGCTCAGCTCTTCTAGCTGTTCACAGTCACTGCGATGGACTGAAATACCACGCCCTTGAGTAATGTAACCTTTGATCTCATCACCCGGGATAGGTTGGCAACAGCGCGCTAGGTGTGTCATGAGGTTATCTACCCCTTCCACTACAACAGCATCTTTGTGCGCTCGATGTGGCTGAGCTGGACGAGTTTGCGCATCTTGCAATTTTTGCAGTGCTTGTTGATCTTCTTGCTCAGCGGTCGGCTTATTCACCAAGGCATTGATGTGATTAACAATTTGGTTGATTCGCAAATCACCACTGCCAATGCCGACGTACAGCTCGTCAGGCGTATTGACGTTAAAACGTTTGAGCGCATATTTATCGGCATCTTTTAACGTAGCACCGATTTTGGCTAATTCTGACTCGAGGATCTCTCGTCCGGCTTCAAGGTTTTTCTCGCGGCCTTGTTTACGGAACCAGGCGTTAATCTTGGCGCGCGCACGGCCTGAATGAACAAACCCCGTTGCTGGGTTTAGCCAATCACGCGACGGATTCGGCTCTTTCTGAGTGATGATTTCGACTTGATCACCCATAGATAATTTATGAGTAAATGGAACAATACGACCCGCGACTTTGGCACCGATGCAGCGATGCCCCACTTCAGAGTGAATATGGTAGGCAAAATCGAGCGGCGTGGCTCCCATGGGTAAATCAACCACATCACCACGAGGTGTAAAGGCGTAAACGCGATCATCAAACACCTGGCTACGCAGCTCGTCGATCATCTCACCCGAATCAGACATCTCTTCTTGCCAATCAAGAAGCTTACGCAACCAAGTAATTTTCTCATCGTAACCGCTGCGGGCAACCGTTGCGCCCTCTTTATATTTCCAGTGCGCGGCAACCCCTAGTTCAGACTCTTCATGCATCTGCTTAGTACGAATTTGAATTTCGATGGTTTTGCCTTCTGGCCCTAAAATCACCGTATGAATGGATTGATAGCCATTCGGTTTCGGATTAGCAACGTAATCATCAAATTCGCTAGGCAGGTGTTTGTATTTGGTATGAACAACGCCCAAGGCGGCGTAACAGTCTTGCAGTTGATCAGCAATAATGCGAACTGCACGCACATCAAACAGTTCATCGAAAGCCAACCCTTTCTTCTGCATTTTGCGCCAGATGCTATAGATGTGTTTCGGACGGCCACTCACTTCGGCATTGATATGAGAAAGCTTCATCTCGGCGCGCAGATCTTCGACAAAATCGTGAATATATTGTTCACGCACGATGCGGCGCTCGGAAAGCTGCTTAGCAATTTGTTTGTAGGTATCGGACTGCTGGTAGCGAAATGCGTAATCTTCAATTTCCCATTTGAGCTGACCAATGCCCAAGCGGTTTGCTAAAGGGGCATAGATATTGGCGCACTCTTTAGCCGCTACACGGCGAATTTCGTCAGGTTCATCTTTTACTTCACGTAAATTACAAATGCGCTCCGCTAATTTGATCACCACGCAACGAAAATCATCTACCATCGCAAGCAGCATGCGGCGAACGTTATCCACCTGCTCTGAAGCTTCACTGCCTTGCAAGGTAACGTTTAACTGACCAAGCGCCGCCATCTCTTCGACACCATCAATCAGCTTCACTATGCCTTTACCATAGGTCTCTTCTAATACTTCACGGTCAAAAAGCCCACTACTGACGATAGGAAAGAGCTGAGCCGCGACTAAAGTGGCGCGATCCATCGATAAGGTAATCAGGATTTCGATCATTTCACGGCCGCGCCACAGCAGTAGCGGTCCTTTGGCATGACCTTCTAATAACGTTTCACACTGACGATATACGTCCGTCAGTTTAGAAGCTGTGCTTTTATCTTGATGTAAACTCGCAATCCATTTATCTAGCTCAAACTGTTCGTCTGGATTCAAGTGTGCGCTTCGTACCGCAACCATCTGATTCGTCCTAGTTTTATAGTTTGTGGTATTCGACTAACTTCGACTGAGTTAGTTCTCTGTCTACCGACTTTTTACAAATAGCGCCATCGATTCTAAATGACTGGTGTGTGGAAACATATCCAACATGCCAAGTTTTACCAACTTATAACCTTGGCTGAGTAAACTTTGACTGTCTCTTGCCAGTGTTGCCGGGTTACAAGAAACGTACACCACGCGCTGAGCGCCGAGCTTAGCCAATTGGTCGACAATGCCTGCCGCCCCGGCTCGCGCTGGGTCGAGTAGTACTTTAGCAAATTTTTGCTTTGCCCACGCTTGCGTTGACATATCTTGTTCCAAATTTGCTTGGTAGAACGTGATATTGTCGATTTGATTGCGCTGCGCGTTTTGTGTCGCTTGCTCAACCATCTCATCCACACCTTCAATGCCCACTACCGATTGAGCGTATTGAGCCATCGGCAAACTAAAGTTCCCTACGCCACAAAATAGGTCCAACACTCGGTCATCCTCAGTCAAGGCTAACCATTCCAATGCTTGAGCCACCATTTTTTGGTTTATTTGGCGATTGACTTGAATAAAGTTGGAGGGCAAAAATTCGATAACTGATCCGGTTTCACGGTAGCTTGCCATCTCTCCGTGAAGACGTTCGAGCTGATCGCTTTCTGGCATCACATACAAAGTGAGATGATGCTGCTGAGCAAATGCCAGCAACGCCGCGTGATCTTCACTTGGCAGCGGCTGAAGATGGCGCAACACCATCACCGCGCCTTGATCACCCAGCACCAATTCAACATGGCCAATCGCTTGCTGAGATTTAAATTGCGTTAACAGCGCTTGGATAGGTGTAAGTAGCGTGTTGAGTTGTGGTTCTAGCACTGGGCAGTCCGTCACGTTAACGATTTGCTTGCTCTGCTTTTTGCGAAAGCCAAATTGCAGCTGTTGCTGCTTTTTGTCCCACAACACGCTGATGCGGGCGCGGCGGCGATAGCCTTTATCGGCGCAACTTATTGCGGGGCTCAATGCCAACGTTTGTCCGGCGAATTTACTCATCAATTGCGAGAGTGTTTGCTCTTTGTGCGCCACTTGCGCACTGTGCTCTAAATGCTGCAGATCGCAACCACCACATTGAGCGTAATGGCGACAAAATGGCGTCACGCGTTGTTCACTGGCCGTTAAGACTTTAATCAACTGACCGCGAGAGTATTTACTTTTGCTTTCAGTTAGCTGCATCAGCACTTGCTCACCGGGCAGTGCGCCATCAACAAAAAGCAGTTTATTGTGTTGATAAGCGATACCAGAACCTTGATGATCAAGACGTTCAATCAATACCGTTTGATGTTTTGTTTCTAATTGCGCTTTCTTTTTCGGTTGGAAAAAACGTGCCATGCTCTGTGCCTAAGTAAAATTAAATCGATGTTTTTTGCCCTAGCGTCACTATTTAGTGCGGGGATGATTGTCGAACTTACTCGACTTGATTAAGCTAGCCGTCAATTAAACGATTTTCGTACAGGCTTGCTCATCAAATTGCGGGCTATTTTCCCATATCCACACCACGATGTTTAGACAATAATGACCAGATATGGCTTACGCGCGCGCGTTATTACTTTAACCTTAGCTCCAACCTTAATTATCGGCTTGTTGCTCAGTGCTTTTTTCTCATTCAATCGCTACCATGATCTGGAAAAACAGGTGATCAATGCGGGGGCGAGCATCATCGAGCCCTTGGCCATTGCCAGTGAAGACGCCTTAAAAAACCAAAGCCGTGAGTCGGTGCGCCGCATTATCAGCTACGCGCATCGGAAGAACTCTAAATTTGTCCGCAGTATTGCGGTGTTTGACGCCAACCACGAACTGTTTGTTACCTCGAATTTTCACCCTAACTTTGAAAGCTTAACCTATCCAAAAGATAAGCCCATTCCGATTTTAAGCAGCTCAAATCTCACCGAGAACACTTTAATACTGCGCACGCCAATTTTGGCTGAAAACCGTCTAACCGAAGGCATAAATGCCAATACATCAACGCCTGCGCTCGGCTATATCGCGATAGAGTTGGATCTCTCTTCATTGCGTTTACAACAGTATCAAGAGGTCTTTTCCGCCTTTTTAGTGCTTGCGCTTGGGCTCGGTTTATCGGGGATGTTCGCATTCCGACTCCTGCACGATGTGACTCGCCCTATCTCACACATGAAAAACATGGTGGATAGAATTCGTCGCGGCCACCTTGATGTGCGGATCGAAGGCAAAATGCACGGTGAGTTAGATTCGCTCAAAAAAGGGATCAACGCGATGGCGGTATCGCTATCGGAATATCACGTCGAAATGCAGCACAGTATCGACCAAGCCACCTCGGATTTGCGAGAAACCTTAGAGCAGTTGGAAATCCAAAACGTTGAATTGGACATTGCCAAAAAACGCGCCCAAGAAGCCGCGCGCATAAAATCAGAATTTCTTGCCAACATGTCCCATGAGTTGCGCACGCCGCTTAATGGTGTTATTGGCTTCACCCGCCAAATGCTCAAAACCCAGTTGACGAATAGCCAAGCGGATTACTTACAAACCATTGAAAAATCGGCCAATAACTTATTGAACATCATCAATGACATTTTGGATTTCTCCAAGCTAGAAGCCGGTAAGTTAGCGCTGGAAAATATTCCGTTCGAGTTTCAAGAAAGTTTGGAAGAGGTGGTTAACCTCCAAGCGACCAGTGCTCATGAAAAAGGATTGGAAATCACTCTTAAAGTGGATCAAAAAATCCCAGCAGGCTTGGTAGGTGACCCACTTCGTATCCAACAAGTGTTGACCAACCTTGTCGGTAACTCGATTAAGTTCACCGAACGTGGCAACATCGACATCAGTGTTGAATTGCGCTCACAACGCGACAATGTGGTTGAGCTGCAATTTATGGTGCGCGACACCGGCATTGGTATTTCAGAGCGCCAACAAGCACAGCTGTTCCAAGCCTTTAGCCAAGCCGATGCCAGTATTTCTCGTCGCTACGGCGGCACTGGACTTGGTTTGGTTATTACTCAGAAATTGGTCAATCACATGGGCGGCGAAATTAGCCTAACCAGCCGCCTTCACCAAGGTTCCACCTTCTGGTTTACGCTGCGTCTCAATACCACTGAAATGCCGATGAGCGACTGGCTTGACCCACATATTTTAAGCAATAAACAGCTGTTGCTCGTTGAACCCAATATGCAAGCCGCCTCAATCATCCAGCAAATGTTGGTGCAGGCAGGGTTGAGCGTCACATATCGAGCGGTGATGCCAGAAGAGACGGATCGCTTCGATTATGTATTACTCAATTTAGCCCCAAGTAGAGAGACTGATTTAGATTTGGTTGAGCAGTGGGTCACAAAGGCTATTCAGCTTGCCGACAACGTGATTATCGGTACACCAAGTACCGAGCTCGCACTATCCGATTATTTAATGCAGCATTATCCAGTGCAGTGCATTACCAAGCCACTGTCACGTAAAAAATTGCTGCAACTGTTAATCGCGCACCAACCGGTACAGCCTGCCATTCAAGATCTACCGATCACACTCGATACATTGCCCCTGAAAGTAATGGCGGTGGATGATAACCCTGCCAACCTCAAACTGATCATGGCCCTGCTGCAAGAACGTGTTGAAACCGTCATTGCTTGCACGAATGGCCAAGAAGCGGTCGAACAAGCAAGCCACCAGAAATTTGATATGATTTTGATGGACATCCAAATGCCACAGATGGATGGGGTCACCGCTTGCCAGGAAATTAAGAAAACGGTACTCAATCACCAAACGCCCGTGATTGCGGTAACGGCTCATGCAATGATCGGAGAGCGCGATCGTCTGCTGAAAGAAGGAATGGATGATTACCTCACTAAGCCGATTGAAGAGCACATCTTGCAGCAAGTGTTAGCACACTGGAACCCCTACGCCAACCGTAAACAGTTGGAGAAATTACAACTCACAGAACAAGTTATACCGTCTCCGTCACAGGAAGCTGAGCAGCCTAATCACACCATTATCATTGACTGGCAAAATGCACTCAAACAATCAGCCAACAAGGAAGATTTGGCCAAAGAGCTGCTACAGATGCTAGTTGATTCGATTCCACAGGTGAGCCAAGTCGTCAGTATGGCGTTGGAAGATGATGAATACTCTACTCAAGATCTACTGCACCATATTCATAAACTGCACGGCAGTTGCTCATACAGTGGCGTACCCCGCTTGAAAAAAGTGTGCGCGGCGCTCGAACAGGCATTGCGCTCCGGCAAATCCATCAGCGATGTCGAACCGGAATTATTTGAGTTACAAGATGAGATGGACAAAGTGATCGCTACCGCTAAACCGTATTTAAGCGAATGAGCAATTTAACCGAATGAAAAAAGGGGCTTGCCGCTCAGCCGTATTTGCTTGTCAGCAAGCAGAGAAGATCGACAGATTAAGACTCTAAAATCACCGTCGCCACCGCATAATGACGCTCATCAGAAATGGTTAGGTGAATGTGATTCACACTGGCTGTGGCAGCCAACTGCTTAGCCTTACCTGATAGTGTTAGCACGGGTTTTCCGTTGGCGTCGTTGGTGACGGTAAAATCCTGAAAGCTAACGCCATGCGCAATACCCGTACCAAGCGCTTTAGATGCCGCTTCTTTAGCGGCAAAACGTTTCGCTAAATAGCGCCCTTTTTTCTTGAGCGAATGGAACACCGCCAATTCATCTTGGGTTAGCACCCGCTCGGCAAAAGCATCGCCACTGCGTGACAATGCTTTTTCTATGCGTTCAATTTCCGCAATATCAGTCCCTAAGCCGATAATCGCCATCGGTAGACCTTATTTGCGAGCCGCTTGCATGATGGCTTTCATGTCGGCGACCGATTTTTCCAAACCATCAAATACAGCACGCCCGATAATCGAGTGACCAATGTTGAGTTCGTAAATCTCAGGCAGTGCAGCAATGGCAGCTACGTTGTGGTAAGTCAAACCGTGACCAGCGTTCACCGTAATGCCCAAATCACTTGCATAGCTCGCTGCCGCCGCAATTTTCTTTAACTCATCTTGCTGATCCGCTTCGGTTGTTGCATCGGCGTAATGACCAGTATGCAATTCAATAAACGGTGCACCGCAAGTTTTAGCTGCGTTAATCTGCTCACGATCAGCATCAATAAACAGAGAGACTTTGATGCCTGCAGCGGTCAGTTTTTCGGTTGCCGCTTTCACTTTGTCAAGCTGTCCTAATACGTCCAGCCCACCTTCCGTCGTTAGTTCTTCACGCTTTTCAGGCACTAAACACACAAATTCAGGTTGGGTTTGCAGAGCAATATCAATCATTTCATCGGTAACGGCCATCTCGAGGTTCATTCGAGTTTGCAACGTCTCGCGCAAAATACGCACATCGCGATCCTTGATATGGCGTCGGTCTTCACGTAGGTGAATGGTAATGCCATCGGCTCCGGCACGCTCTGCCATTTCAGCAGCATGCACGGGATCTGGGTATTTAGTACCGCGGGCATTTCGTAACGTGGCGATGTGATCGATATTAACGCCTAAGTAAATTGCGCTCATTTTCCTATACTCCGTACTCTGGAAAAACTAGACATGGGCAGGAAAAGCTCCCTGCTTTTTAAAGGTTTGCCGCCAAGATACGGCTTTAACGCTATGCGTGTAAAGCGTTTTGCCGCTTGAAGCTGCTCTTTACTGACAAAGCGCCGCTCACTAATGGCAATCAACTCATCACCCATAAACGTGAGGTTATCGCGCCTAACAGAAGCGATAAAACCTTTTTGCTCGCGATAGCGATAAGTCATGCGAGGATCGATAGCTTCTCCCGTTCCGGCGCAATGCAAAAAATCAACGCCATAACCCATTGAAGCTAGCAACGCGAGTTCAAAACGGCGCAGTGCTGGTTCTGGATTTTCACACTGAGCCAACTCGGTGAGTGCATGCAGATAATCATGGAACAGACCCGGGCAAGGCACTTCTTGCGCAAGCACGCGGCCAATCAGCTCATTGACGTACATGGCAGAATAGAGATGAATACCACTGAGCGGTAAGCCAAGGCTAATCGGTTCTGCTTGGCGCAAGGTTTTCATTGAACCATTGCCTGACCATTTAAGCAATAAGGGGGTAAAAGGTTGCAGTGCACCTTTTAAGTTCGATCGTTTACTGCGTGCGCCTTTGGACATTAAGGTAACGCGGCCATACTCCTCGCTAAACACATCAAGGATTAGGCTCGACTCGCTATAAGGACGTCGATGAAGGACAAAACAGCGCTGTAAACCGTCTGACATATCAGCACTCAAAGGTGAGCGATGTTCTCGCCCACCTCGAATAGAGGTTATAGATCGTCAATATAACCAAGGCTACGAAGGGCACGTTCATCATCTGCCCACCCGGATTTCACTTTCACCCAAGTTTCTAGGTAAACCTTGCGACCAAACAACTCTTCCATATCTAAACGCGCTTCACGGCCGATGGTTTTGATTTTTTCACCACCTTTGCCGATCACCATTTTTTTCTGGCCGCTGCGTTCAACGAGGATCAACGCGTTAATATGAAAACCATCAGTTTCAGGGTTATAGTCAAAACGTTCAATTTCAACGGTTACTGAATACGGCAGCTCTTCACCAGTAAAGCGCATCAGTTTTTCACGCACAATCTCGGAAGCCATGAAACGCTGTGAGCGATCGGTCACATACTCTTCAGGGAAGTGATGCGTGGCTTGAGGTAAATGCTCACGCACATGTTTGCGCAATACATCGACATTTTTACCATGTTTTGCCGCAATCGGCACGACATCAACAAATTCCATTTTCTTCGATAGCTCTAGCATGTGCATCATTACATCGTTACGATCTTTCACGTTATCGACTTTATTGACACACAACACTACAGGGAAATTAGCATTGCGTAACTTGTTGAGCACCATTTCATCATCGGCGGTCCACTGAGTGCCATCGACTAAGAACAGCACTAAGTTAACATCACTGAGTGAACTACTTGCCGCACGGTTCATCAAGCGGTTAATCGCACGCTTTTCTTCGATGTGTAACCCCGGAGTATCAACGTAAATCGCTTGGTACGGCCCCTCTGTATCGACACCCATAATGCGGTGACGAGTGGTTTGAGGCTTGCGCGATGTGATGGATATCTTTTGTCCCAGTAAGTTATTCAGCAGGGTTGATTTCCCGACATTGGGGCGACCCACAATGGCGATAAAACCACAGTGCTGCTCACCACTTTCCGGAGTTGCTTCATTGCTGTTGGTGTTTGATGCGAAGTACGCATCCAAATCAAATTCGTTATCAGCCATTTGTCAGTTGCTCTAGTGCAATTTCAGCCGCCGATTGTTCAGCTTTACGACGACTGGTGCCTTTACCAATTACAGGCGTTCCCATTCCTGCTACATCACACGATACCGTAAATTCTTGGTTGTGTGCTTCACCTTTAATATTAGTCACTGTGTAGATAGGCAGTTGCTTTCTTCTACCTTGCAGAAACTCTTGTAGGCGAGTTTTTGGGTCTTTTTGCGATACGCCCGGCTCAATGGCGTCAAGGCGCTCTTGATACCAGCTCAAAATAATACGTCGTACTACTTCGGTATCGCTGTCTAAATAAATCGCACCAATGATGGCTTCTACGGCATCAGCAAGGATTGAATCACGGCGGAAACCACCACTTTTCAACTCACCTGGACCTAATTTTAAGTAATCTCCTAGGCAAAATTCTCTGCCCAGTTCAGCCAATGTGTGACCACGCACAAGCGTAGCGCGCATACGACTCATATCCCCTTCGTTAATTTTAGGGAAACGGTGGTACAGCTCATCAGCGATGACAAAACTTAAAATTGAATCGCCCAGAAACTCAAGACGTTCATTGTGCTTACCATTTGCACTGCGATGTGTCAGTGCTAAGGAAATAAACTCGGGATCATTAAATGAATAACCGAGTTTAGTTTCTAATTTACTAATTGGAGAATTCATGCTCTCTCGATGTAGTGATGGCTAGCCAAAGCTAGCCTAGTTAATGCCACCAATGCGGTTAAAACGCACACCAGTTGGGATCCACGAAGGTAAAACGCTATCGGCACCACGTTCAAATTCAAAACTTATCCAAATACCGACCGCTTTACCGACTAAGTTTGCTTCTGGAACAAAGCCCCAGTAACGGCTATCAGCACTGTTGTCACGGTTATCACCCATCACAAAATACTGACCTTGAGGAACAACCCATTCATTAACGCCATGGCGTGGTTGATAAGCATCAACACGATCACGACGCAATGGATTGATCAAAATTTGGTGTTCAACCTGACCTAACTTTTCATTCACTTGAATTAAAGGGATGCCATTTTGGTTGAACTCACTCTCTTCAACATTGGACAGTTTGACCTGTTTACATTCTGTTGAACCTTGAGCTTGAATACAAATCTCTTTGTTGCTGCTATAACGAACTGTATCGCCCGGCATGCCGACCACGCGCTTGATGTAGTCAATGCTTGGTTGCGGCGGGTATTTAAAGACCACGACATCACCACGCTCTGGTTTACCAGTTTCGACCAGTTGAGTACGCCATACTGGGTCTTTCAAACCGTAAGCGTATTTCTCAACTAAGATGAAGTCGCCCACCAGCAACGTTGGCATCATTGAGCCAGATGGAATCTGAAAAGGTTCGTACACAAAAGAGCGTAGCACCAGCACAAAAGCAATCACAGGGAAGATGGAAACACTGTTTTCAATCCACCAAGGTTGCGCAGAAATTTTGGCGCTGAGTTTGTCATCCAAGCCGTTGGTTTGCGCTTCAATAGCGGCCATCTTCTGTTGACGTTTTTTCGCCCACACCAACTTCTCCAGCACCCAAACTATGCCGGTCACTAATGTGACGATCACCAAGATGAGTGAAAATGTATTCGCCATGGAGTTCCCTTATCTAAAAATACGAAAGTGAAAGAGCCGAAACTCTTTCACTTAATGGTGACTGCTGCATGCATAAGAAAGCCAAAGCAATGCTTAATCTTTACCTACGTGCAAAATGGCAAGGAAGGCTTCTTGTGGCAACTCAACATTACCAATTTGCTTCATGCGCTTCTTACCTTCTTTCTGCTTCTTAAGCAGTTTTTTCTTACGGCTAATATCACCACCGTAACATTTCGCCAGTACGTTTTTACGCAACTGTTTCACGGTTGAACGAGCAATAATGTGGTTACCGATCGCCGCTTGAATCGCGATATCAAACATTTGGCGAGGGATAAACTCTTTCATTTTCTCAACCACTTGACGACCACGCGTTTGTGAATTGTCTTTGTGAGTGATGATGGCTAGCGCATCCACTTTGTCACCATTTAGCAAGATATCCACACGGACCATGCTTGAAGCTTCAAAGCGTTGGAAACCATAATCAAGTGATGCATAACCACGAGAAGTTGACTTCAAGCGGTCAAAGAAATCAAGCACCACTTCGGCCATCGGTACATCATAAGTCAAGGCTACTTGGTTACCGTGATAGACCATATCAACCTGCACACCACGTTTTTCAACGCACAACATAATGACGTTACCCAAATATTCAGAAGGGGTCAAAATGTTACAACGCGCAATCGGTTCACGAATCTCTTCAATGTCGTTCACCGCAGGCAATTTAGCCGGGCTATCAACATAAAGCATAGTGCCATCGGTCTTCTTCACTTCATAGACTACCGTTGGCGCAGTAGTAATAAGGTCAAGATCGTATTCGCGCTCTAAACGCTCTTGAATAATCTCCATGTGGAGCATACCCAAGAAACCACAACGGAAACCAAAACCAAGGGCGGCCGAACTTTCTGGCTCATAGAATAATGAGGCATCGTTTAGGCTCAGTTTACCTAACGCATCACGAAAGTTTTCGTAATCATCAGAAGAGACAGGGAAAAGCCCCGCATACACCTGCGGTTTCACTTTTTTAAAGCCTGGCAATGCTTTCTCACACGGATCTTTCGCGCTGGTCAGAGTATCACCTACAGGAGCGCCGAGAATGTCTTTAATACCACAAACCACCCAGCCCACTTCACCAGTGTTCAACATGGTTTTGTCGACTTGTTTTGGCGTAAAAATACCTAAACGGTCAATACCCCAAGTTTGGCCTGTGCTCATCACTTTAATCTTGTCATTTTTCTTCAGCGCACCATTTTTCACTCGCACTAAAGAGACAACACCTAAGTAGTTATCAAACCAAGAATCGATGATCAACGCTTGCAGCGGCGCAGCAGGATCGCCCTCAGGAGCCGGAATACCAGAAACGATTTTTTCTAGCACTTCATCCACGCCAAGGCCTGTTTTCGCAGAGCAGCGCACTGCGTCAATAGCATCAATGCCGACGATGTCTTCAATTTCTTCCGCTACGCGTTCAGGCTCTGCGGCTGGCAAATCAATCTTATTTAGGATCGGGACAACTTCAAGATCCATTTCAATGGCGGTATAGCAGTTAGCCAATGTTTGCGCTTCAACGCCTTGACCAGCATCCACTACCAATAGAGCACCTTCACAGGCGGCTAAAGAACGGGAAACTTCATAAGAAAAGTCAACGTGTCCAGGAGTATCGATAAAGTTGAGCTGGTATGTCTCGCCATCGTTTGCTTTGTAATCGAGCGTCACACTCTGTGCTTTGATGGTGATGCCACGCTCACGCTCAAGGTCCATAGAGTCTAGAACTTGAGATTCCATTTCACGATCACTTAATCCACCACAAACTTGGATCAAACGGTCAGATAGGGTCGACTTACCATGGTCGATGTGGGCGATAATCGAAAAGTTACGAATGTGCTTCATAGATTTGGGATGACTAAACTCTTGAAAAAAGGGACATAAGAAAGCCACATCAAGCGGCGTTTCCATAAAGTTGGCCGATTCTACCCAATTTCGGTAGGGTTCGCATCATAAATTAGGCGATAGGTTCACCAAGGACTCGGACCAAAACCACCTCTTGCTGCGATCGTTTTTCAAGAACCACAGAACAACGTTTGGCAATTCCGATCCCCAGCGCGATAAAAACAGCGGCCATGATGATCACGATGCCCTCACCTAAACCGAGCCAAGGGGCCAAGAGGCTCTCACCCAGCCAAGCGCCGAACATCATCATAAAAAGCGGCACCAAATACACTAAGGCTGCCGATTGAAGCAAGCTTTTTTCGGGGAAACCGATTTCAACCGTCTGGCCTTGCTTCACTGGTTTTTTCGTATCGAGTTGCCATAACAGCGCTTTGTTACCAATCGCTTTCGATACGATCCCAGTACCACAACTTTTGGAGGACGAACAACTGCTGCAACTGGTCTGCTGCTGACAACTGAGTTCAACGTGAAACCCTTTAGCATCAGGTTGAACAGCGGTGACTGTTGCTAACGCCGTCATCATGGTTTGGTTGCCTCTGTTGAGGGCGCCGCAGGCTGGACAAACGTCACCGATTGAGCAATGCGCTGCGCCGTTGCCGGTGGAATATCACCGACCACTGAGATTTCATTGTTTCCTTTCACCACACTATGCAGGGTACGGCGGCCTTGACGAACCAGTTGGCCTTTCAGCGAATGGTTGTCACTATCGGAAATATAGACAGAAAAACTAAATAGCCCATCACTGAACATCTGGCTCTCTACCAAACGCTCAGTAATCGCCATGCGATAACGGTTAAGCTCTTTGGGTTCAAAGCCTTCAGGTTTCCAACTCACTTGCCAAAAACTTTCCGTAAGGTTGCCTTTCGGTAACGTTAATACCTCGGGTAACTCAACGTCATTTAGCCCTTGCATCGCCTGCGCTAATTTGTCGCTAATGGCATAAGAGATAGTGCGATATTGCTCAAGCACCTCGCCGTCGCGATCGACTAAATCAGCTCGCAATGGCAAGTTACTGGTTTCATCTACCCACAAAATATAGGAATAGCGTAAGCCATCTTTCGGCACCACTCGCACCACTTGGCAAGCCGTACCCGCTTCACGTGCACGGCCAACTTTGACGAAATCGTAGTAACGGCCTAATTCAGTGACATTGCTGGTTAGCATCGGAATCGTCGGCGCAACCATAGTGCTTGACTCAATGGTGAACGGTTCTACCCCAGGTTCAATGTAACTCACTTCATTGCCACGGCGAATCACTTCACGGATCGGGCCGCTGAGATAAACGAGATGCGCAAATTGCTGATCGCCTTGACTTGCATGACGATACAGCAGTGGATCGATGCTGTTTTTCTTAATCAGAATGTAAGACAGCTCATAATTTAAATGCTGACTGGCCTCGTTCATTTGAAGCAACAAAGCCTCTGCAGGTTGGTCTTCTGCAAAGGCTAATGTAGAGTTCAAACTGAACAGCGCCAGTGCACTGATCAGGAATTTATTCATTCAACTACCGATTCAAGTACATCGTTATGTGGGCTTGCACTTTCACTGTTCAGGCGAAGTTGCAGCTCGTAGTCTTGCAATAATGCGTTTACGCGGCGACGTTGTTCTTGCACGCGGCTTTCGCTGGTTTGGCGCTCTACTGAATCACGCGTTAAGCTCACTGGCTCTGCGCTGCCAGCCAACGGAATGGTTTGCAGTACGGGTAATTGGTCGTTTTGATTCACTCCTGAATCACGGCCACCGTATTGTTGAACACCTAAAATCACCACAAACGACACACACGCAGCAACCGCAACCTGGCCAAATTGGGAAAGCCAAGCCGGTAACTGCCGACGAGCTTGAGCTGGCGTCGGCTGAGACTCACGGCTTGCATCACGAAAATCAATAACCGAAGCAGATTGTAAACGACTGTGTGCGGGTTCGTCATCCAATGCTAATGCAACGCTCTGTGCAATATCCCACTCAGCTCGGACTGGGGCATCTCCACGCATCACATCACCAACCAAATGGTAATTTTTCCACGTTTGCAAACTTTCTTGGTCGAGCTCTAATTCTTGAATGAGCGCTTTATCGACCATTTCCCCATCCATGAGTGCTGAAAGTCTTTCTTTGTCAGCCATTATTTATTCACCATTTTCGTTACCGGTTTGAGCGCTATAAAAGAGGTTTAATCTTCTTTTCTACCGCTTCACGAGCACGGAAGATGCGAGAACGCACCGTTCCTACAGGACAATCCATGACTTCTGCTATTTCCTCGTAACTTAAACCATCCAGTTCACGCAAGGTCATCGCAGTTTTCAAATCTTCAGGCAACGCTTCTATCGCACCAAAAACGACCCGCTGCAATTCTTTCGACAACGTAATGTTCTCAGGGTTCGATATTTCTTTTAATGCGTTGCCACTTTCGTAATATTCAGCATCTTCAGCATCAACATCGCTAGCGGGCGGTCTACGACTTTGGGCTACAATGTGATTCTTAGCGGTATTAACAGCAATACGGTATAGCCAAGTGTAAAAGGCACTCTCTCCGCGAAAACTTGGGATAGCCCGATACGCTTTGATGAACGCTTCTTGTGCGACATCGGCTACATCTCCGGAATTGCTCACATACCGAGAAATAAGGTTGCAGACTTTATTTTGGTACCTTAAAACCAAAAGGTTAAACGCTTGCTTATCTCCACTCTGAACTCGCTCAATCAATACTTGATCGGTCAGTTGCTCGTTCATTCGAGCCTGTACTCCTATTGTTATTCCCCTTACCTTCTCAGATATGGGCATTCATTATGCAAAATGTAGTATTGACACCACCGCTTACATGAGCACTATTGTGACTCAAGGGAGAATAGAAAGTTCCATTCTGTCTAAAAATATTTGCCAAGCATTATTCAATAAATGTGATCTAATTTCACTATAGGGGATCCCCAATATAGTGAGGGTCGATAAGACGAAAGACAATGGCATTTACAAAGTATTGCATCAAATCTTTCTCTACTGCTATTGGCTTGAAGCCATAGCGATACCGTTAGTGGATAAACCTTGCGGCTGAATCACTTCAAGAGTATAGATACATGCAATGCATATTTAAAATGAGAGTTGGACAACTCTACTCTAGTTCGGGAATTTAAAAGTTTTATGAACGCAAACCGTGAACATCTATGCGATGTATTAGTCGTAGGCAGTGGCGCAGCGGGTTTATCGCTCGCACTACGCGTAGCAAAACACAGTAAAGTCATTGTACTGAGTAAGGGACCACGCAGTGAAGGTGCCACTTATTACGCTCAGGGAGGTATTGCCGCTGTTTTTGACGAATCAGACAGTATTGAGTCACACGTCGAAGACACTCAAATTGCGGGCGCAGGGATCTGTGAAGAGGATACTGTCCGTTTCATCGCCGAGCATGCTAAAGAGTGTGTTCAGTGGCTTATCGATGGCGGCGTTCCTTTTGACAGAGAAGAGAATGACAGTGATGAAGCACCTCGCTATCACTTAACTCGTGAAGGCGGCCATAGTCATCGCCGCATCTTGCACGCGGCTGACGCCACTGGCATGGCAATGCAAACCTCCTTGCAAGACAATGTTCATAATCACCCCAACATTACTATCCTTGAACGTCACAATGCACTGGATTTAATCACCGAAGATAAAATCGGTGGTGATAAAAAAAGAGTGGTTGGCGCTTATATTTGGAACCGCAATGAGGAACACGTTGAAACGATCCGCGCTAAGTTTGTCGTTTTAGCCACGGGCGGCGCCTCAAAAGTGTATCAATATACCTCTAACCCTGATGTTTCCTCAGGTGATGGTATCGCAATGGCGTGGCGTGCAGGATGCCGAGTGGCGAACCTTGAGTTCAATCAATTCCATCCAACTTGTCTTTTCCACCCTGAAGCACGTAATTTCCTACTGACAGAAGCACTACGTGGCGAAGGCGCTTTTTTAAGACGCCCAGACGGTTCACGATTCATGCTCGATTTTGATGAACGTGCCGAACTGGCTCCTCGTGATATCGTGGCTCGCGCCATCGACTATGAGATGAAGCGTTTAGGTGCTGATTGTATGTATCTGGACATCAGCCACAAACCGGCCGATTTTATTGAAAAACATTTCCCAACCATTTATACACGCTTGATGGATTTGGGCATTGATATGACCAAAGAGCCGATTCCGATTGTTCCTGCGGCGCACTACACTTGTGGTGGCGTTATTGTCAATAAACAAGGTAAAACGGATCTGCATAACCTGTATGCGATCGGCGAAGTTAGCTACACCGGTTTGCACGGTGCTAACCGAATGGCGTCGAACTCTCTATTAGAATGCGTCGTTTATGCTTGGTCAGCGGCAAAGGATATTTTAAAAGGATTACCAACGGCTCAGCTCCCACCAAGCTTACCCGGTTGGGATGAAAGTAAGGTCAATAACTCTGATGAAGAGGTCGTAATCCAACATAACTGGCATGAACTACGCCTATTTATGTGGGATTACATGGGGATTGTCCGCACAGATAAGCGCTTAGAGCGAGCACTACGCCGCATTCAATTACTGCAACAAGAAACCCACGAATACTATAGTTATTTCCGCGTTTCAAATAACCTGCTTGAGCTGCGTAACTTACTGCAAGTGGCAGAGTTGATGGTGCGTTGTGCTATGCAACGCAAAGAGAGCCGCGGTTTGCACTACACGCTCGATTATCCAGAGTTAGCCGAAAATAGTGGCCCAACGATCCTAACGCCAGACGAGTAACCTCGCCAACGATCATCTGTTAGCGTCAAGTTGACCGAATGAATAAAGGAGCATTTATCGCTCCTTTATTGTTGGTGATTGGTTATGGGTAACCTGCCGAAGCTGCACCAATAAACGGCGATAATCCGCTTCCACACAACTGTCGCGCCACACTAGATAGCGCTTACCTTGTTGTGCATAAATGATCAACACCATAAACGCAAACTGTGTAGAAACCTTTTCAATGGACAGGTTCTGGTCGGCACATTGCCACTCACCGTGACTCGTGAGCTTGAATTGGCCGATTAAGCTAGGGACTAACAGTGAGGTACTCTTTTGCGCCGTGATAAGAGGTGCGTAAAATAAGGGGAGCGTTACAAGTGGAATGGGCGATATCAATAATGCCCACACGGCTATCATCAAAAAAATGAAGTTAGTAATGCGGGCAAAATGGGAAGGAAATAATACGAAATTAACGCACTTTGCTGAGGTTGTGGGCAACAATTTTATCCACCATGGCCGCATGCCCAAGATTTTCGCTACGACCATGCCCCATAATCCAAGTAAATAGATCAGGGTCGTCAGACTCAAGTAGGGAAACGAAATCTCGTTGCTCATTTTCATTCAGAGAATCAAAGCACTCTTCAAAGAACGGCATCACAACCACATCGAGCTCTAACATTCCACGACGGCATGCCCACTTGATTCTTGCTTTTTCTTCAGTGGTGTACATCGGTTTTCCTCACCTTATGTTTATTTGCGTTGAGTGTATCAACTGGATGAAGATACAACTAGTAGATGAGTCACAGTCCCTGTTCAAGCTGACAAAAAAAAATTTCCGGATTAACATGGGGCTCAAGATTCTCTTTAGGTAACGACTATGGACTGGCAAAACACATTGACACCTCTCGCAGTAACCGCCAATGACTCACTTCCACTACTGATGCTGACTCATCTTGCATCCTGGGGCGCTATCATCATTTCAGGCAATGATAAAAAAGCCTATTTGCAAGGCCAAGTGACCTGTAATGTCGTCACTCTTGAACCAACACAGTCAACCTTAGGCGCCCATTGTGATGCGAAAGGCAAAGTGTGGTCCGTCTTTCGCCTGTTCCACCATCACGATGGTTATGCGATGTTCCAGCCTTTATCAGCAATAGAGGCTGAATTAAGAGAGCTGAAAAAATACGCTATTTTTTCTAAGGTCAATATCAGCCAGAGCCAAGACATCGCTCTGGGTGTTATGGGCGAACAAGCTGAGCAATATATCAATACATTAACGGCGGATGAAGGTGAGGTGCGTTTGATTGACGGCGGTAGCGCCATCAAAATTTCATCCCAACGTTGGCTATTACTTGTTTCAGAGCAAACCGCGCAACAGCTCATGACGCAAAGTGAAGCACTGAAAGTCACCGAGGAAACGTGGACTCGCTTTGATATCGAAGAAGCAGTCCCCGTCCTTGGTCAAGCGGATCAAAATGAGCACATACCGCAAGCCGTTAATCTTCAGGCCTTTAATGGTATCAGCTTTAATAAAGGGTGTTATACAGGCCAAGAAACCGTCGCTCGCGCTAAATATCGAGGTATTAATAAGCGTGCAATGTACATCCTTCAAGGCAACATTGAGCAACCGCTAAGTAATGATCAACCAATCATGATCGAACGCTCAGTTGGAGAAAACTGGCGTAGTGCTGGGCAATTAATGGTTCATTACACGTTTGCTGATAATACCGCTATCGGTTTAATAGTCTTACCAAACAATCTCGAGCCAGAAACTGAGTTTCGTCTTGCAAGCCAACCAAACACTCGTTGGTTTATGCAAGCTCTCCCCTACTCTCTTACTGACGAATAAGCTTCTTCCTCATATTGACCATGCGCCTCTTTACGAGGCGTATGCTTTCTAACACTCGCCTATCTCGAATAAATTTCAGGAAAAAGAATGCAATAATGTAATCCATTACATTGGCACGTGATCGCTCTCTAAATCACACAACATTAGAGGTGAATTTTTAGTCATTATTGAAACATAAATAGTCATCAGGTTTATTTTGACGTACTCTTAACAATGCTGGTCAGGACAAACGAGAAGTTGCCCTGACCAGCAAAAAAGTGAATCCACTGATTGTTTCAGGACATCCACTTTTTGTGTAATGCATCTGTGACTATTCGCCCGCCTATTTTATTTAAGCGGGCTTTTTTTTAGGCTATTCTTAACCAAAATTTAACACTTTCCATAAACAGCAGCTATTCTTTAAAGTGTAATATTTGTCGTGCTTAATATGCACCAAGTGAATGGTGCACTGAGCATTTTTTGTTAGCACTATTTTGAGGAGATAATCACGCAAACATGGGTATTTATCCAACATTTTGCCTACGGCAGCACAAATATCCAAAAGAGTCATCAATAACTGCATATTCCTCTATGGCAATCACACTATTAGAGGCGCAATTTATTTATAATTTGCAGTGTTAGAATAACAGAAGGATCGAAGTATGAGACTGTTTAAGCGCTATACGCCAGGTATGATAGCTAAACACGTAAGTCGGCTTTTTAAAGGAAGAATCTATATTTACGGGGTTGGAAAATTTGAATTCGATAATGGCAAACTGATCTTGCCAGAGCGCGCAGACAAGCGCCACTTTCAGACGGTGAAGGAAGTGAATCAGGAAATCATGAGACTACGCTGCGCCTACGCATAATACGAGTTTCATTAAAGAATTTTAAAAGGGTTGGCCATAAGCCAGCCCTTTTGCCATCATTAGGTTAATCACTGTTAGGGCTCAAGCAGCACCATTTTACTCTTGGCAAGATCAGGTAAATCACCTTTTAAACCCAGTGCTCTTTTCATAATCTCATCTTTGGCTCCAGGAAGTTGTCCAGCCAACTGCATGCCAATGCCACGGATCAGTTTCTTCGCCGGGTTATCACCTTCAAAAAGGTCTTTGAAACCTTGCATCGCGGCAATCATTTTGGCAGCTTCTGTTTTTCGCCAACGTTCATAACCTCGCAAATTTTTGAGCAAGCCAATATCTTCACCTTGATGCCACAACGCGAGTAGTTCTTGAGCTAAGCTTGCAGCATCAAGTAAACCTAAATTAACACCTTGCCCGGCTAGCGGATGGATGGTGTGCGCCGCATCACCAACGAGTGCGATTCGTTGTAAAGCAAAATCTCGGGCATAACGCATTTTAAGTGGGAAAGCAGCACGTTCACCGACCACCTCACACAAACCTAAACGATGATCAAACTCAGCGGTCAGTATCTTATTGAATTCGAGCTCAGACAGGCTGAGCAAGCGCTGCGCTCGGTTGGGCTCTGTAGACCAAACGATTGAGCTCATATGAGGATCAGACATAGGTAAAAAGGCCAGCGGACCTTGTGGGGTAAACACTTGCCTTGCCGTCGATTGATGTGGTTCCACCGTGCGGACATTTGCCACCAGCGCACTGTGTCCATAATCCCAATGGGTTAATGGAATGTCTTGCTGCTGACGAACCCAAGAGTTTGCGCCATCGGCTCCTACTATCAATTTTGCGGTGAGTGATTGACCGTTATCGAGCGTTAGCCACGCTTCACTTTCTCCGACAGCCAGCGATTGGCATTGAGCGGGCATAAAGAGTGTCACATTCGCTTGCTTTTGTACTTGTTCGAGTAAGGCTAATTGAATGACGCGGTTCTCAACAATGTGTCCCAGATCCGGCTGAGTCATTTGATTGGCACTAAATTCGATCCGCGCAAAACTATCGCGTTCCCACACTTCCATCGCCGAATAAGGCGCAGCACGGCGAGAAATGATGCCTTGCCATGCACCAAGGTTTCGCAACATGATTTCACTGGAACGGCTTAAGGCGGAGACTCGCACATCCGGCAGCTCTGCAAGTTCAAGGCTAGGTACTCGGCCCTCAATCACGGCGATGCGCAGTTCGCTATGCTTTAATGCGGCGGCCAGTGCAAGGCCAACCATTCCGCCACCCACAATGACAATATCGACACTTTGCATCATATACAGACCCTTTTATCTATTCACTACGCCAAGCGTTCGGCGCAGTAGCGGCATTTTCAGCCACGGTAAATTATCCATCATCATGAGGCCTACATTGCGACCAATACGAGTGGTTAGCCAATCATTGGAAAAGAGATGCACCAGGGATGATGTCAGCTTAATGGTGGCATCACGATCCGCTTCTCGGCGTTGGGAAAAAGCCTGTAAGCCGTGATAGCAGCCAACATCGGCTTGCTGCTTGATAAGCTCATCCGCCAAGCTTGCTACATCTCGAATACCTAAGTTAAAACCTTGTCCCGCAATCGGATGTAATGTCTGAGCAGCATTGCCCACAATGGCAAAACGATGTGAAATGTTCTGCTCTCGATAACGCAGTTGTAATGGATAGCAGGCACGAGTGCCCACTTTATTCATTCGCCCTAAACGCCAACCAAACACATCTTGAAGCTGTGCTAAAAAACCCTCATCACTGAGTGAAAAAACTTGCTGGGCTTTCGCGGGAGGTAAACACCAAACTAAAGAGAGTCGATTATCACTCATTGGTAATAACGCTACAGGACCATCGGCGGTAAATCGTTCAAACGCCCGTCCTTGATGAGCTTTTGAGCTCACAACGTTAGCAATAACCGCGACCTGTTCAAAATCATGCTCTTGTTGGATGAGGCCGATTTGCTCGCAGCAGGTCGATATCGCCCCATCGGCTGCGACCAATAACTTAGCTTGGATCGTTCGTTGATCGTTAAGGGTGACAGTGACCTTATCCATACTGCGTTCCACTTGCTGAACCGCGCTTGGGCAAAATAACTCAATATGCGGGCTCTGCTGCATTTTTTGCGCGTAAATCTGCCCAACATCGGCTAATTCAACCACGTAACCTAATGCTTCTAAATCGAGTTGCTGACAAGTGATATCGGTCATCCCAATATGAGACCGATCCGACACATGAATATGTGTAATTGGAGTGGCGACCTCTTGCAGCGACTGCCACAAGGAGAGATTTTGCAAAATTTGTACGCTACCGTAGGATAAAGCAATTGAACGCGAATCAAAGCCGGGATGGGCGAGCTTATCATCCAGCGGATGCGCTTCGACCACAGCAATCGCAAGCTTTCCTTGAGAAAGCGTATCTAAGGCCAACGCCAGTGTTGCACCGGCCATCGCCCCACCAGCGATAATCACATCAAATTGCTTCACAGTCATCTCTCTTTAATGCACGGTCGGCTGAGTTTCTTGTAGAGGTTTGATACCAAATTCAGCATGAATTGTTAACACACAAGCTTTTATATGCTCGATGACGTGTTCCAAAAGTTGAGCTTGCTCATCCAAGTCATCCTCTTCATCGATACCGAGCTTGGCAATTTCTTCTAGATCAGCCAAGGCCTCTTTAGTCTCTGCGGACGCTTTTTTCAAAACAACCCCAATCAAGCCAAGCCCAGAAATAAAGTGATTTACCCAGTCGGCTACGCCATCAGCCAAATCAAATACACTGGCACTCGCCTCTTCATCTGGCAACAGTAGTGACAACTCCATCCCGCTACCAGTGAGCTCTTCGATTGTAAAGGTGAGTACTTGTTCAGCCAATGTCAACGGACGATCTGGCCAACCCATACCTTCGTTAGTGTAATCAAAAATAAGTGGCTGCCAGCTCTTATCATTTAAGCCCAGACCACCGGCCAGCATGCCCGTTAGCAACCCATGCAACTCAGCAGGGTTAACCGCAAGTGCTGCAGATTGAAGGGCAGTGGCAAGAGAAAGATAATCCGGTAGTTTTTTTTCGCTCATGGGAAGCTCGTAATAAAATCAAATAAGCGCGATCCTACCACTTAGCTTCCAATGCGAAAATGCTCAAAGCGTTAATTGTGGGTAGCTTTTACTCAATTTGCCTAATAACTGTGTTTTTAGTCCCTCATTTTTTACTGCTCGCTTTGAAAAGCTTGAATCTTAGGGCCGCTTTACCTATAGTTTCCACCTCGATGGGCATGTGAGTGGCACCATCTTAGACAGCGCGATAAGAGTTCATCCATCATGAGTAATCAAGCGGTAGACGTAGAAATTTTAGGAAAATTGACTCGTGTGAATTGCCCTGCGGGACAAGAGCAGTCTTTAATCCAAGCGGCGCAAGATCTTGATAACCGATTGAAAGAGATGGCAGAGCGTACTAAAGTTACCAATGAGGTAAAGCTACTCACGATTGCTGCGCTCAACATTTGTTATGAATTGCAAACCAAAAACAATGAGAGCCTAGGCCAACAAAATCAATTAACCGAGCGCATGGAACAGCTCGCTGCATCTCTTGAAGATGCCATCAGTAAAGTGAAGCTAGGACAGCAGTAGTCTTTACCAGCGTAACCAAATTTACCCTAGAGTGTTTGTCAGCCGGATTTAAGTCCCTGAGCCGATAAGCAACACCAAAGGGTTAGTACTTGGTAGCTATTGAGCAAGCTCGGCTCGTACCGAGAAGCCTGCGGTTACCATTGCTGATCCGCCTTGAACCAGCTGGTTCAAGGGCCAAAATCCGCAACGGCACTCTGGGGTATCCTTATGCAAAACACTCGACACACACTTCGTCAAGTCATCCGCCAACGGCGTAAACAGCTATCACCTACGCAGCAAAAACACGCTTCAATTGAACTTGTCTCTCGTTTTTCAACACTGCCTGAAGTTTTAACGAGTCAGCACATTGCCCTCTACTTAGCGACCGATGGTGAGCTAGAAACACAACCGCTCATAGCGTGGTTATGGCAACAAGGCAAACAGACCTATCTTCCCGTTTTACACCCCTTCTCGAGTGGGAATTTATTGTTCTTGCGCTATGATGCTCAAACCATAATGACGCGAAATAAATACGGCATTGCCGAACCCAAGCTCAATCAAACATTGATCAAACCAATAAATGGGCTAGATATCATCTGCACACCATTGGTGGCCTTTGATCAAACAGGGCAAAGGCTCGGGATGGGCGGCGGCTATTATGATCGTACGTTAGAAGCTTGGTTTAAAACGGGTAAAGGTGCCCTACCCATAGGCTTAGCTCATGATTGCCAACAAGTGACTCATCTGCCGAGCGAAGCATGGGATATACCTTTACCTCAAATAGTGACTCCAAGCCAAATCTGGCAATGGGAATCATAAATTATTGAGGCTATAATCGCCCCGCAACATTACCGTCACTATAAATCGATATCAGGAGATTGGCATGACTCAAGATGAAATGAAAAAAGCCGCCGGCTGGGCCGCACTCAAATATGTAGAAAAAGGCAGCATCGTTGGTGTGGGTACGGGTTCAACGGTGAATCACTTCATTGATGCACTGGGTTCGATTAAAGATGATATTAAAGGTGCGGTTTCAAGTTCTATCGCCTCAACAGAGAAGCTAAAAGGCCTAGGTATTGAAGTGTTCGACTGCAATGATGTTGATCAACTCGATATTTATGTTGATGGCGCAGATGAAATCAACCCTGCGCGCGATATGATCAAAGGCGGCGGCGCTGCGCTCACTCGAGAAAAAATCGTTGCCGCTATTGCGGATAAATTCATTTGTATCGTTGATGGTACAAAAGCGGTCGATGTTCTAGGTCAATTCCCACTTCCAGTTGAAGTGATCCCAATGGCGCGCTCTTATGTGGCACGTCAACTGGTGAAACTTGGTGGTGATCCAGCCTATCGCCATGGAGTAATAACGGATAACGGTAACGTTATCTTGGATGTGCACGGATTAAAAATTACTGATGCCAAAGCATTAGAAGATAAAATTAATGGGATTGTCGGCGTAGTAACCGTTGGTTTATTCGCTCACCGAGGTGCTGATGTCGTCATCACTGGCACGGAAAATGGTGCCAAAATCGAAGAGTAAGTCACAAAATAAGGCTACTTTCCGTTATTTCATTACAAACGGCACCCATGGGTGCCGTTTTTCTTCGCTATGCCCTAGAAAATCATGCCTTATTTCGTAATTTTCTTACCCAAAACAAAAAAAGTTTGTTACTTTATTGGTCAGAAGACGCACAAGGAAAACGTTTGTCTTCCAACAAAATGGTTAATCTTCCTCTTTACATTAGCCCTTTTGCTTTATGTGCGCCGTGTTTGCCCACCTTCCCATTTTTAAGGACGAGAATAATGGCCAAAGTTTCACTCGAAAAAGACAAAATCAAAATCTTACTCCTCGAAGGGCTACACCCTTCAACGGTTGAAGTACTGCAATCTGCCGGTTACAGCAATATTGAGTATCACAAAGGTTCTCTGGGTGATGAACAACTGCTCGAAGCGGTGAAAGATGCTCACTTCATCGGAATTCGTTCGCGCACTAATTTGACCGAAGCGGTAATCAACGCGGCAGAGAAGTTGGTTGCTATCGGCTGCTTCTGCATTGGCACCAACCAAGTTGACCTGAATGCAGCCGCAAAACGCGGGATTCCTGTCTTTAATGCACCATTTTCAAATACTCGTAGTGTTGCTGAACTCGTTTTAGGCCAAACACTGCTACTACTGCGTGGGATTCCTGAAAAAAATGCATTGGCGCATCGTGGTATTTGGAAAAAAAGTGCTGATAACTCTTATGAGGCTCGCGGTAAACGCTTAGGTATTATTGGCTATGGCCACATTGGCACCCAGCTCGGTATCATTGCCGAAAACCTCGGTATGCAAGTCTATTTCTATGACATAGAAAACAAACTCTCACTCGGTAATGCAACGCAAATACATACGATGAGCGAACTACTGAATAAATGTGATGTCATTTCTCTGCATGTGCCTGAAACTCCAGATACTAAAAATATGATGGGTAAAGAAGAGTTTGCACGCATGAAGCCTGGCTCTATCTTTATCAACGCAGCACGCGGAACGGTAGTCGACATTCCCGCACTCTGCGATGCATTGGCATCAAACCATCTAGCTGGCGCGGCAATAGATGTATTTCCAGAAGAACCTGCTACAAACTCTGAACCTTTTGAATCTCCACTGATGCATTTTGATAATGTCATTCTGACACCGCACATTGGTGGCTCAACGCAAGAAGCACAAGAAAATATCGGTATTGAAGTAGCCGGTAAGTTGGCAAAATATTCAGATAACGGCTCAACCTTATCAAGCGTGAACTTCCCTGAAGTATCGCTGCCAATTCACCGTGATAGTTCGCGTTTACTGCATATTCACGAAAACCGTCCGGGTATTCTGACACAAATCAACACCATCTTCGCCGAAGAAGGGATCAATATCGCCGCTCAATATTTACAAACGTCAGCGGATATCGGTTATGTAGTGATTGACGTAGAAACCGCTCGCTCTGCGGAAGCTCTGACTAAGCTGAAAAGCATCAGCGGCACCATTCGTGCGCGTATTCTTCACTAAGCACTTCTCCAGTAAAAGCACCAAACGACAAAAAGGCCACATAAAATGTGGCCTTCCTTATTTCGATAGGGAGCTCGGTAAATTAAGCTTTAAGCGCTCGCTCCCCGCGAGCAATACCTACCACGCCACTTCGCGCGACTTCGATTACTTCAGTGACTTCCGACAACGCTTGAATAAAGGCATCGAGTTTTTCGCTGGTTCCAGCAAGCTGTACAGTATATTGCGCCGCAGTAACATCCACGATCTGCCCACGGAAAATATCAGCCGTACGTTTCACTTCGGCGCGCGCAAAGCCGCTAGCTTTGACTTTCACCATCATCAGCTCACGTTCAATGTGTTCACACTCTGACACTTCTTGCACTTTAAGCACATCAATCAACTTATGCAGTTGCTTTTGAATTTGTTCAAGTTGCATTTCATCGGTCTTAGTGGTGATGTTTAAGCGTGACAATGTTGCATCATCGGTTGGCGAAACCGTTAGTGATTCAATGTTATAACCACGTTGAGAAAATAGACCAACAACGCGAGACAAAGCACCCGATTGGTTTTCCATTAATATTGAAATAATGTGTCTCATATTATGTTCTCTCCGTTTTGCTTAACCACATTTTGTCCATCCCTTCGCCTTTAATTTGCATTGGGTAGACGTGCTCCGTTTCATCCACATTAATATCAACAAAAACCAATCGATCTTTCATATCGAGTGCTTTTTTAAGCCCGGCTTCAAGTTCATCAGGCTGTGAGATACGGATGCCAACGTGGCCATAAGCTTCTGCAATTGCTGCAAAATCGGGAACAGAACTCATATAAGAATTAGAGTGACGTCCTTGGTAAATAATATCTTGCCACTGTTTTACCATGCCAAGAAAACGGTTGTTTAAGTTAATAATTTTCACTGGAATATCATATTGCAACGCGGTGGAAAGCTCTTGGATATTCATTTGAATACTGCCATCCCCAGTGACAATCACTACCTCTTCTTCTGGCATGGCAAATTTAACCCCCATTCCAGCGGGTAAACCAAACCCCATGGTGCCCAAACCGCCAGAGTTGATCCAACGACGAGGCTTATTGAATGGATAATAAAGTGCGGCGAACATTTGGTGCTGACCAACATCGGAGGCCACATATGCGTCTCCATTTGTCAGTTTATGTAAAGTTTCAATCACTTGCTGCGGCTTAATGCGTTCGCTGGATTTCTCATAAGCTAGGCATTGGCGGTCGCGCCAGCTTTGGATATCTTGCCACCATAGTTCAAGCGCCTGCGAATCATTACAGCCACCTTGCTCAGAGAGCAATTGCAGCATAGTTTCCAGTACTTGTTCGGCTGATCCCACTATCGGCAGATCGACTGGCACATTTTTAGAGATCGACGAAGGATCAATGTCAATGTGCATGATCTTAGCGTTCGGGCAATACTTTTCTAGATTATTGGTTGTACGGTCATCAAAACGCACGCCAATACCGAAAATCAAATCCGCATTGTGCATCGCCATATTGGCTTCATACATGCCATGCATTCCAAGCATGCCTAACGCATTTTTATGCGTCCCAGGGAAAGCACCAAGCCCCATTAACGTGCTGACTACGGGTAAATTGAGCGTTTCAGCCAGTTGTAAAATGTGCTGATCTGCGCCTGAAATAACAGCGCCACCACCAATGTACAATACGGGTTTTTTGGCTTCTAACAACGCTTTTAGCGCCTTTTTAATTTGCCCTTTATGACCAGAAGTAGTTGGGTTGTATGAGCGCAGTTTGATCGACTCAGGATACGTGTAAGGGAGTTTGATCTGAGGATTCATCACATCTTTAGGCAGATCGATCACGACCGGCCCCGGGCGCCCTGTTGAGGCAATATAAAAGGCTTTCTTAATGGTTTCAGGAATATCTTCAGCTTTTTTTACAAGAAAACTGTGTTTGACGATCGGACGAGAAACCCCAACGATGTCACATTCTTGAAACGCATCGTTACCAATGAGGTTATTTGGCACGTTGCCTGAAATAACAATCATTGGAATTGAGTCCATGTAAGCGGTAGCAATCCCTGTGACGGTATTCGTCGCCCCTGGGCCAGAACAAACAAGTACCACACCCGTTTTTCCGGTTGCTCGAGCATAGCCATCTGCCATGTGCGTGGCCGCTTGCTCGTGGCGAACAAGGACATGTTTAATTTGGTCGGTTTTTGCGTGCAGCGCATCGTAAATATCAAGAACGGAACCACCTGGGTATCCAAATATTTGCTCTACACCTTCTTCGATCAGAGATTGAACCACCATCTCTGCGCCAGATAACATCTGTTGATTGGATTGCGTTGCCATTTTTTCTCCTTACCAGTACCCAACACATGGTCAGTCAATGGGCCTGGTTTTACATAGTTTAGGGCTTATTTGTAGCCTAATTCGAAAACTTTCCACTTTCGGCTATGTCTTGCTTTTGTCATAACAAAAAACAAGGTAACGCAACAACTGTAACTCTTTCTTATCATCGGGTCGAACGCCAAATAGCGCACACTTTGGCAAATGTTTGGTTAAATGGAATTTTATTAGGTAACTATCGTAAAACTGGCATTAAAAACAGCTCAATCCATGAGTAATTAGCAAAAATAAAGCAAAAAATATTACCATGCAGCAATGTAGCGTTATGAGGAAGCGAGGTTTAACTTCCGTCGTAATATAAAAAATCCCCCACGCTTTATCTGAAAAGCAAGTGGAGGATTTTTAAACAATGAAAAAACTATCTTAAGATAATCTTACTCACCTTTAGTCTTTTCTTTGTACATTTCCTCGATTTCATCTTGGTAACGATCACTAATGACTTTTCTACGCAGTTTCTGAGTCGGCGTCAGCTCACCTTTGTCCATTGAAAAAGCCTTAGGTAATAATTTAAACTTTTTCACCTGCTCAAATTTGGCTAGCTCTTTTTGCAAATCATTGACTCGTTTTTCCAGCATCTCAACCACTTGGTTGTTCTTGATAAGATCTAATCTGTCATGATATTTGATGTTGAGCTCTTTGGCGTAAACCTCCAAGCTGTCATAACAAGGTACAATTAAAGCCGATACAAATTTACGTGTGTCAGCAATCACCGCAATCTGTTCAATAAAGTGATCTTTACCAATCGCTCCCTCAATAACTTGTGGCGCAATGTATTTACCACCGGAGGTTTTCATCAGCTCTTTGATACGATCAGTAATGAAGACATTACCTTGTTCATCAATGTGTCCAGCATCTCCTGTTTTGAGAAAACCTTGTTCATCGAATGCTAACGCCGTTTCTTCAGCCATTTTATAGTAGCCGCGCATAACCATTGGTCCGCGAACAAGAATTTCATTGTTGTCACCGATTTTGACCTGAGCTCCTGGCATCGACATGCCTATTGAATCAGGATTAAAACACCGATCATCCCAACAAGAAACCGTTGCTGTGGTTTCCGTCATGCCATAGCCCAACTTCACGTTAATGCCAATGGCATGGAAAAATCGGCCGATGGTTTCATCTAATTTCGCGCCACCGCAAGGCATGAAATTAATCCGCCCACCAAGCAATGCACGCAATTTAGACAACACGATTTTATCCGCTAACGCGTAACTCTTTTTCAGCATGAAGGATGGTTGGCGCTTTTCTTGATGACAAAGAGCCATCTTAGCCCCCATATTGACCGCCCAAGTAAACAGCACTTTTCGATGCAACGGCGCTTTCGAGACTTTTTCGTGAATAGCGGAGAAAATTTTCTCGTAGAAGCGAGGAACGGCACACATTACCGTTGGCTTTAGCTCACTCAATGCATCACGTACTTGCATCGTATCCTGCAAATAACAGTTAGTTGCACCGCTGTAAAGAATGTAAAAAGTCCACGCCCGTTCAAACACGTGTGACAATGGTAAAAAACAGAGTGACACATCATCCTTAGAGATGTTTAACCGCTCATCATGCCCTTCAAGCTGAGCGCCAATATTACGGTAATCAAGCATCACGCCTTTAGGTTGACCTGTGGTGCCTGAGGTATAGATGAGCGTCAGCAGATCATCCATATTCGCCTGTTCAAGGCGAGACTCTAATTCCGCTTGCTGGCCATCTGTATTTTGTTCAATAAAAGTCTGCCAATGGATGCCATGTTGAAAACTTTTTAGATCAATGCCATCACTCATGGCGACAATTAATTCAAGCTGTTCGCACTCATCAAAAAAATCCAGTGCCGCATCGTATTGTGCCTGTTCACCGACCAAGAGCACTTTGACATCAGCATCTTGAATAATATAACTGGCCTGCGCTGGCGTATTAGTTGGATAAATAGGTACTGTAACGGCTCTTAACTGCAAAGTAGCCAAGTCAGCTATTGTCCACTGCGGCATGTTATTCGAAAAAATCCCGACTTTATCTTGGATTTTTATACCTTGCGTTAAAAGTGCAAGTGACATCGCATCGATACGTTGACCAAATTGCTTCCAGCTGATCCCATGCCACTCTTTCTCTATTTTGTGTTTTAGAGCAATGCACTCGCCACCTTTGACAATCTGTTCACGAATTCTTTTTACGATATGGAAATTTAAATTGGGCATCTTTTTTACCTGTAGCTTACACATGTAAGCTTTTTGAGCGCACAAGTGTACATTTAGAAGCAAAAAAGGCAACTGACGGATGTCAAAGTTATCAATTAATTCTACAGACAAAAAAGCCCTGAATGGATATAACCAATTCAAGGCTCAAAGAGGAGTATCACTAAGTTTAGATCACCGTACAAACTAACGGGTAAACGTTAGTTTAATGCAACAACTTCGCCGCAAATCATCATTAACTGATCACGCAGCCAAATATGGCCTTTGTCTTTTTCACTAGACTCATGCCAACTGAGATAACCACTGATTTGACCATTTGCAAATGGGAAATCGAGGATTTGTAACTGATCTCGGTTAGCCGCATTCTCAACCATCCAACGAGGTGCAATCGTCACCAACTCAGATTGTCCGACCACATAAAGCACGTTGCTCAAACTGGTCCCTTCATAATAAGGAACACAGTCTAATTCGCGGTATGCTTGCTCAGAAAAGCTACGTTGCCCATGGATGCGAGATAACTTCGCATGCTTTTCAGCTGTTAGGCTATCAGCGTTAACAGAGCCATTGATGCGAGGATGAGACTTAGATGCCACCACCACTAATTCATCTTGGAAAATTTCGGTACTGGAGAACCCTTGTTCATCAAAACGCGCGTAATCAATCACAAAATCGATCTCTTGGTAACGCATACGCTCGGCTAACAAACGGTTAAATTCCGCATCAAGATGAAGTTGGACCAAAGGCGCTTGTTCATGAACTGATGACATAATTTTCGGCGCGAAACGCATATCACAAGGACTGCAAATCGCTAATTTAAATAAGCGGGTTGATGTTTCAGGAGAAAACACCGAACTTGGCAGTTCATTACGGATTAATTGCAGTGCTTGACGCATCGGACCGAACAGTTGACGTGCACGTTGAGTAGGTTGAATACCTCGCCCTTGTCGCATAAACAGTTCATCATTAAACATTACCTTCAAACGCGCTACAGCATTGCTGACTGCTGGCTGAGACATACCCAAATTATGAGCGGCACGGGTAATATTTTGCTCTTGCATTACTGCATCAAAAACCGTCAGCAGGTTTAAATCTACACCACGTAATGTGCTTTCCATGCGGTAACTAGCAATAGCGCTCATTGCATCTTTTTTATCTAACATTTTTGGGACGCCTCTTGTTGTTATCGTCAATACCGTAAAAGTAATTTTTTAGAATAGATAACCTGCCATTTATTATATTTACCCAGACACAACTGGGTGGAGGCTACTATCTGCTAAGCATTTATCGATTGGCAACAAGATTGATAAAATATCAGTTTTTTTTATCCAAACAAAAAGATTGTCCTTATTTATCAGTACGATGTATTTTTATAAAAAACCATAAAACAGAAAAATTTATGCATTTTATTCAAAACATTGAATCAAGTGATGAATAACAAGCCTTTACCTTGATACATTCACCAAATAAATTAATTACGTCAAAATTCAAAGCGTTTCGTCAATATTAGTTAAATGACACATAACTAGGGAAATCAACCTGCCGCCATAAAGACTGGCTCAGCTCTTTATGATTATCCCATTTGCCATTTTGTACCCATTCAACCAAGGCTTTCGCTACATTAGGATAGACAACGCGCTCGACCTGTTTTTCATCCAACCAACGGCGTAACTCCGACGGGTCCAAAAACTCCATAGATGCAGCAAGCCCGAGATTCTCAAGAGTGGCAACGTTACTTTGCTGCTCAAATTGACCCGATAGTGGCTTAAGTAGCAGCTTTTTACCCAATGAAAGTGCTTCTGATGGTAATTCAAAGCCACCATTAGCAATCACGCCATCGCAGCAATGCAAGTGATATTGAAAATGGGTATGACATAAGGGACGCAGCTCAACATTTTCAACGGATTGCGCTTCCATTAAGGAAGGGTGATAACAAATAAATGCTTGATTTGAAAAACGAAAAAGCAACTCAAGAATATCATCAACATGCTCAAATGGAAGATAGACCAAAATGAAATGCTCGCTAGACGTATGCTGCTCTGAACGATAGATAATCGGAGGAAGGATCGGTTGATCAAAATGATACCAATGTAAACCGACGTGGTAGTTGGCAGGCGCAAACTGTTGAATAATCTGTTTATCCAGCCAACTTGCCCCTTTCAAAGGCACATTATAACGAAATGCATTTTGATGACTTATCCCAATACACGGAATACCTTGCTGTTTAGCCGCCCATGCCGATACTGGTTCAAAGTCATTAATGACCAGATCATACGGAGACAAATCGAGGTTTTTTGTCTCACTCACGAAAGTCAGCAAATTATTATTCAGCGCCGTTTTAACGTAATTTACGTGTCCCTGTTCAGTTTCAAAAGTAAAACCGCGCCGAGTTTGGTAATCACCGAAACTTTCCATCGAAAAGTATTTCTCTTTTTCACGTCCAGAAAAGAGAAATTGCACATCAATTTTGGCTTCTCTCAACGCTTCACTCATCACTCGTGAACGAGCAATATGGCCATTTCCGGTGCCTTGGACACCATACAGAATTTTCAAAAGCCTCTCTCCACCAACCACAAAGCAAATCTTGCGCTGCTTACACCAAGCAGCGCGCCAATCACGATATCCGTCAAGAAGTGAACCCCAAGTAGGATGCGAGATACGCCAATTAAGCCAGCCCAAACCAAGACAAAAGCATCGCTATGAGGATAGAAGTGGCCAATTAATGTCGCCATAACAAACCCTGCAGCCGTATGACCAGAGGGCAAACTGTAGCGATCCGAAGGGGTAATAAAGGCAATGAATGAAGGAGAAAACTCTTCAGGGCGACGACGCTGAAAGCTATTTTTCAATCCCCAATAAATAGGGAGTTCAATCGCGAAAGCGGCCAGTCCAGCCATTAAGAATAGCTGGCCATTAAGCGGGTCTAAATACCAAGCTAAAGCACCAATCAACGCGTACAAATGCCCATCCCCAGTATGGGAAATAGCTTTGCTGATCTGCGCTACAGGCTGATTAAAACGATGCTGTAAACAAAATAGCGAAAACGCTACGTCAAACTTAACAATTTGTCCGATGGCACGCATGAGCGACTCCTGTCATTCCATAAACCTCTTACGCTCTAAACGTAGAAGTTTAAAATGACAAATACGTGACTGTTTGTTGGAGAATGAATGAATTTAACCGATGACAAACGTTCTTGCGTGAAAACATTCCGTGCTACAAAAAGTGATCCTCTCTACCAATTCTGCTCATTTTTACCGCTTTTGACTAAAACTGATCCGATATGAATAAAAAAACAACTTAATGGTTGACGAGTTAAGTCGAGTACGGTACTAATTTGTTAACTTAATCTTGTGGAATGTTACGAATGACTATCCGTTTTTCTATCCTGCTGGGCCTGCTCCTTATCGTGAACCATTCGCGCGGGTAGGTTGTGGAAGAAAAACACCACACAAGATGACAAGAGCCCGCACTGAGATGCGGGTTTTTTTATAACTATATTTAGGAAGTAAACGATTAACCATCGGTGCAAGGGAGCAAACATGAATAATCAAGTCATTATATTCGACACCACATTACGTGATGGCGAACAAGCTTTGTCAGCAAGCTTAACCGTTAAAGAAAAACTGCAGATTGCTTACGCATTAGAGCGCCTTGGTGTTGATGTTATTGAAGCAGGTTTTCCAGTTTCCTCCCCAGGTGATTTTGAATCGGTCAAAACGATTGCCAAACACATTAAAAACAGCCGCGTCTGCGCGCTTTCTCGCGCGGTAGCAAAAGATATTGATGCAGCAGCCGAAGCTCTGAAAGTCGCCGATGCTTTTCGTATCCATACGTTTATTTCAACCTCAACCATTCATGTGCAAGATAAATTGCGCCGCAGTTATGATGATGTGCTCGAGATGGCAGTCAGTGCGGTGAAACACGCCCGTAACTACACCGATGACGTCGAATTTTCCTGTGAAGATGCGGGCCGAACGCCCATTGATAATCTCTGTAGAATGGTCGAAGCCGCAATTAATGCCGGAGCTAAGACCATCAATATTCCGGACACGGTCGGTTATACTGTTCCTAGCGAATTTGGTGGCATTATTCAGATGCTGTTTGAGCGAGTCCCTAACATAGATAAAGCCATTATTTCCGTTCATTGCCACGATGACTTGGGAATGTCAGTCGCAAACTCGATTGCCGCTGTACAGGCTGGCGCAAGGCAAATAGAAGGCACCATCAACGGTATTGGTGAGCGCGCTGGTAACTGTTCACTGGAAGAGATCGCGATGATCATCAAAACTCGTCAAGAATTCCTCGGCGTACATACTGGCTTAAAGCATGATGAGATCCACCGCACCAGTAAGTTGGTTAGCCAACTGTGCAATATGCCGATTCAAAGTAACAAAGCGATTGTCGGTGCCAACGCATTTAGCCACTCGTCAGGCATTCATCAAGATGGCATGTTGAAAAACAAAAACACTTACGAAATCATGACTCCAGAGTCAATTGGCCTAAAAAACCAAGCGCTGAACTTAACGAGCCGCAGTGGCCGCGCCGCAGTAAAAAGCCATATGGATAGCATGGGTTACAATGAAAACGAATACAACCTCAATGCCTTGTATGAAGATTTCTTAAAATTAGCAGATCGTAAAGGCCAAGTGTTTGACTATGACTTAGAAGCTTTAATGCACTTTTCAAATCTGCGTGATGAAGACGATTTCTACAAATTGAACTATTTGAGTGTTCAATCAGGCAGTGTTATGGCGACCACCAGTATAAAATTACTTTGTGGTGATGAAGAAAAGTGTGAAGCTGCCGTTGGTAATGGCCCTGTCGATGCGCTTTACCAATGTATTTACCGTCTAACTGGCTATGAGATCGTATTGGATAAATTTGACCTTACCGCCAAGGGCGAAGGTGAAGATGGACTCGGGCAAGCCGATATTATTGCCAACTACAAAGGGCGAAAATATCACGGTACAGGCGTCTCTACGGATATTGTCGAAGCATCAGGACAAGCCTTGTTGCACGTAATCAATAGCATTCATCGTGCCGATCAAATTGCAGAAATTAAACAAAAGAAAGTGGCAACCGTTTAACGTACCTAGATTAGAGCTTTTAGTCTTTAGAGCTCACTGGGGCAAGCAAATATAAAAATAGTAAAGGACTAACATGACAGACAAAACATACAAAATTGCCGTTCTTGCAGGTGATGGTATCGGCCCAGAAGTAATGCAACAAGCACACAAGGTATTGGATGCGATTGAAAAAAAACATGCTATCCGGTTTGCCAGAGAAGAACATGATGTCGGCGGGATTGCGATTGATAACCACGGTTGCCCGCTACCTGAAAGCACCATTAAAGGATGTGAAGAGGCAGACGCCGTATTGTTTGGTTCCGTAGGCGGTCCTAAATGGGAGCATTTACCACCCAACGACCAACCAGAACGCGGCGCACTCCTACCGCTTCGCAAACATTTTCAACTGTTTTGTAACTTGCGTCCTGCTCAAATTCATTCCGGCTTAGAAAGCTTTTCTCCTTTACGATCCGATATCTCCGATCGTGGCTTCGATATTGTGGTTGTTCGGGAATTGACTGGTGGTATTTATTTTGGCCAACCCAAAGGACGAGAAGGCGAAGGGGCAAATGAAAAAGCATTTGATACCGAAGTTTACCACCGCTACGAAATCGAACGCATTGCAAAAATAGCGTTTGAATCCGCACGATTACGTCGTAAAAAAGTATGCTCAGTCGATAAAGCGAACGTACTACAAAGTTCTATCTTATGGCGTGAGGTCGTGGAAGAGATCGCAAAAGATTATCCAGACGTCGAGCTTTCACACATTTATATCGATAATGCCACTATGCAGCTCATTAAAGATCCTTCTCAATTTGATGTCATGCTGTGCTCTAATATTTTTGGTGACATCATTTCCGATGAATGCGCCATGATCACTGGCTCAATGGGCATGCTACCTTCCGCTAGCCTTAATGAAAGCAATTTCGGTCTCTATGAGCCTGCGGGTGGTTCGGCACCTGATATCGCAGGAAAGAACATTGCTAACCCAGTAGCACAAATTCTTTCCGCCGCTTTAATGCTACGTTATAGCTTAGGCGAAGAAAGTGCCGCTCAAGATATCGAAAATGCCGTATCAAAAGCGCTTACCGCAGGCGAACTCACCGCAGATCTTGCCAGTGGTAAAGCGGCACTTTCAACCTCTGAAATGGGCGATAAAATTGCCAGCTATATTTTAAACTCATAATTAGTAGGACTAGGCTCGCCTAGTCCTTTATAAAGCTCAAAGAGCTCAAGGAAGAAGCAATGTCGCAAGCAAAAACCTTATACGAAAAAATTTATGATGCCCACATTGCGGTATCAGCTGAAGGGGAAACCCCCATCCTTTATATCGATCGTCATCTCGTTCATGAAGTGACATCACCGCAAGCATTTGATGGTTTACGCGAAAAGGGACGTAAAGTTCGTCAGACGAGTAAAACATTCGCTACCATGGACCACAACGTTTCAACCACCACAAAAGACATTAATGCCTCGGGTGAGATGGCTCGAATCCAAATGGAAACACTGTCAAAGAACTGTGCTGAGTTTGGCGTAACACTCTACGACTTAAATCATAAATACCAAGGCATCGTTCATGTCATGGGGCCAGAATTAGGTATTACTCTTCCCGGTATGACCATTGTCTGCGGTGACTCACACACAGCAACACATGGCGCATTTGGCTCGTTAGCGTTTGGCATCGGTACATCAGAAGTTGAGCACGTACTTGCAACCCAAACATTGAAACAAGCTCGCGCGAAAACGATGAAAATCGAGGTAACAGGCAAAGTCGCTCCAGGCATCACAGCTAAAGATATCGTGCTAGCCATTATAGGTAAAACAACGGCGGCCGGTGGTACAGGCTATGTCGTTGAGTTTTGTGGTGAAGCGATTACTGATCTCTCAATGGAAGGTCGTATGACGGTATGTAATATGGCGATTGAGCTTGGAGCAAAAGCCGGTCTTATCGCCCCTGATCAGACTACTTTCGACTACATTAAAGGTCGCAAGTTTTCTCCTCAAGGAAGCGATTTAGAAGCCGCCATTAAGTACTGGGCAACGCTAAAAACCGATGATAATGCTAAATTCGATGCAGTCGTTACCCTAAATGCCGCGGACATCAAACCACAAGTAACGTGGGGTACAAACCCAGGCCAAGTAATTGCTGTCGACGAAACCATTCCATCTCCCGATAGCTTTAGTGATCCTGTCGAAAAAGCATCAGCAGAAAAAGCATTAGCGTATATGGGACTGGAAGCGGGTAAATCCTTATCAGACTACAAAGTGGATAAAGTTTTTGTCGGTTCTTGCACAAACTCTCGCATTGAAGATATGCGAGCAGCAGCTCAAGTCGCGAAAGGTAAAAAAGTCGCACCACACGTTCAAGCATTGATTGTTCCAGGTTCAGAGCAAGTTAAAGCGCAAGCGGAAGCGGAAGGCTTGGATAAAATATTTATTGAAGCGGGTTTTGAATGGCGCTTGCCGGGCTGTTCAATGTGCTTGGCTATGAACAATGACAGGCTCGGTGCAGGTGAACGCTGTGCATCAACATCCAACCGCAATTTTGAAGGCCGCCAAGGTCGAGATGGCCGCACACATTTAGTCAGTCCTGCAATGGCCGCCGCCGCCGCCATCGCTGGACACTTTGTCGATATCCGTAATATTCATTCTTCAACACTCAACTAAACAGGGGATCACCAATGTCAGGTTTTAAACAGCACACAGGTTTGGTCGTTCCTCTTGATGCAGCGAACGTCGATACAGATGCCATTATCCCTAAGCAATTTTTACAGAAAGTAAATCGCACTGGTTTTGGCAAACACCTTTTTCATGATTGGCGTTTTCTAGATGATGCAGGTCAACAACCTAATCCAAATTTTGTCATGAATAAACCTCGCTATGAAGGAGCGAGCATTCTACTTGCTCGTGAAAACTTTGGGTGTGGTTCTTCACGAGAACATGCCCCTTGGGCTTTAGCGGATTACGGCATCAAAGCCATGATTGCACCCAGTTTTGCGGATATTTTTTATGGTAACTCAATCAATAACCAAATGGTTCCAGTCCGCCTTACAGAGCAAGAAGTTGATGAAATATTCCAATTTGTTGAAGGAAATGAAGGTGCTCAACTAACTGTAGATCTTGAACGAATGGAAGTTAAAGCCAATGGAAAAACATACTCATTTGAAATTGATGAATTTCGTCGCCATTGCTTACTTAATGGATTAGACAATATCGGTTTGACGCTACAGCACGAAGATAAAATCGCTGATTATGAAACAAAAATTCCTAGCTTTTTGAAATAGCGAGTATCGATTTAATTTCCAGAGGTTGGTGTAGATGCATCAACCTTTTCTTTTATCTGAAATTTATCAATCCCTGCCTAGGTCATATAGCCTATGAGATGAGAGGTAAACGATGAAATATCTACTAACGCTATGTTTGACACTCGGGTCAACGAATGTATTTTCTGCTCCTAAATCACAGCTATGGGATTATTGGAACTCTAGTAATGAAGAAAATACACAAGCCATTTCACATCAAATTTGGCAGACAACACTTGATACTTATCTAATCCAAGAAAATCACAACAACCTCTTCGATTATCAAAGGGTCAACTCAAAAGATAAAGAGCAATTAGAGCTCTATATTTCACAATTATCAGCCCTTGATCCAAGAGAGTATGCAAAGCTGGAACAATATGCTTACTGGGTCAACTTATATAATGCCTTAACAGTTAACTTAATCGTCGATCATTATCCAATACCATCCATCACTAAACTGGGAGGATTTTTCTCATTTGGCCCTTGGGAACAAAAGATCATTACCATCAATCAAAAAGAGCTGACTCTCAATGATATTGAACATCGAATTTTAAGACCCATTTGGAAAGATCCTCGAACCCATTATGCGGTCAACTGCGCAAGCCTTGGCTGCCCAAACTTACAAAAGCAGGCTTTCACAGCAGAAAATACTGAATTATTACTGGAGAAATCAGCCACTGAGTTTATCAATAGCGAAAAAGGAGTAAAGATCACCAATGATAAATGGGTTCTGTCTTCTATTTATGACTGGTTTGCTGAAGATTTTGGAACGAAACAGCAATTATTTGAGCACTTAGTGCAGTACAACAAGGCACTAAAAAGCGAGAAAAAGAGCATCAGCTATCACTATGATTGGACATTGAATGATACGAATAGATAGAAAAAAACCTCAGCATTTCTGCTGAGGTTTCGTAATTCAAACCTGGCGATGTCCTACTCTCACATGGGGAGACCCCACACTACCATCGGCGCTGTTGTGTTTCACTTCTGAGTTCGGCATGGGTTCAGGTGGGTCCACAACGCTATGGTCGCCAAGTAAATTCTTTTAGCTTACAGAGCTATAAAACTGGTGCTGATACCCAGAATCGAACTGGGGACCTCATCCTTACCAAGGATGCGCTCTACCGACTGAGCCATATCAGCACACTGTATCTTGTGTCACAAGTGACTAAAAAGCCCGCTCTTACAAACGGGCTCTTATAAATTCAAAGCCTGGCGATGTCCTACTCTCACATGGGGAGACCCCACACTACCATCGGCGCTGTTGTGTTTCACTTCTGAGTTCGGCATGGAATCAGGTGGGTCCACAACGCTATGGTCGCCAAGCAAATTTCTTAATTCGGAAAGCTGCTTCGTTCTCATTCACACATTCAATGTTCTT